>JAESFU010000097.1_pt1 | contig 167073 bp, 128 predicted proteins | sample 9269461 | NCBI WGS metagenome assembly JAESFU01 (sample SAMN14502556, study PRJNA617107) | algae metagenome | isolation source: Stenomitos rutilans HA7619-LM2 and co-occurring heterotrophs from cave walls | place: USA: Waikapalae cave, Hawaii | collected 2009-07-28 | reverse complement strand
CGGCTCAACGCTCTAGCAAAGCAAGCGGGGCAAACCATTTACCAACTCAAACACGGTTTACTCGATGACTACCTGTGTCAACAACTCAAACATCCATCGCTCAAAATGGCTTGTGCGTAAGTCCTATTGGTCTATGCCATATAACTCACAATATTCATTCAAAATGGTAAAACCATTAGAGGCAAGAAGGAAGTTTCGGTAGCCTAAAGGTAATTTTGCTTTTAATCGGTTCTCCAATTCAGAAATTTCTTCTTCAGTTGCGCCTTTCCTAAAACAGGACTGACTTTCTAAAACATCTAAATATTGAGAGCTATAGTTATCGATATGTTCTTCATCAAGATTGTTAAATATTGCCTCGTTCCATTTTTCTAAGAACCTATTCCAATCATCTACGGTTAGGACAAAGCCAATGCCTGCAGAAATATAGCTCCTTTTATCGATTGAGTCTAGAAGAGCTTGAACTTGCTCTTGGGAAAGATTAATTCTATTACGCAAAGTGCCTTCTGAAATCCTCTGCATAAAATTAGGCAGATAAGCCAAAAGATATAAACCACTCCTTAAATCTTCTAAAGATTGCCACCATCTTTGGATAAATCCATCAGCACTGATCGTGTCTCCAAGATGAAAGTAAGTGCGTATTCCAAAAACTAATATTTCCTGCTCCACATAACTTGAACAATCAATTTTCCACGTATCAATCACCTCCTCAAAAACTTTCAACCATTTACAGGCTGCTTGCCATTTCCTGTGATTGATGTAAAATTGAGAGATGACTCGGTGAAGCTCCTGCAAAAAACGACGTACTTTGAATCGATCCTCTCCTTCAATATCAACTTTTGGGTGCGTCAGGTCATACAAGAAAGCCTCATCCCAGTTACCTGATGGCATTTCTAGATGAAACCAGCGATCGATGCCTGATACGCCCTCAAATTCTCGAAGTTTACTTTTGATATATTTTTCAAGCTCATCAAACGACATTGCCTGCTCTGAAAAAACAGCAGGACAAGGAAGCCTCATTAAATAGCACAAAGCAGGAATAATTGCTTTTATGGGATGAACAAGTGAACTTGCTTCACTAACTTCTAATTCTCCCTGTGTTAACTTAAGAAAGCCTTGATAGGCAAGCTCAGGAAAGCCCGCAAACAAAAGGATTGTACTAGCTTCTAATAAAAGAGGTGATGCTTCTTCAGGAGACAATGTCTGTATCTTATGCTCTAGCTCAGATAGATACTGGAAGTCTATTGAATTTGCGCCTTTCACATTTACCTCAACAATTAAAACAATCTGAACCACTAAGGGGATATCTCAGCAAAGCTTTTCAAAAGTCAGCCATCACGCAGACTACAGTCCTTTTGCAAGCATTTTGCTGCCAGTGTTTAAGAAGGGTGGCATGGGGCAGTCCAGCAGAATGACGATCGCCCTCAATAATTCGGCTTCTTGCACCGTGACTTTGTTATCTAGCAAGACGGTATGAGCGCACGCATCGACGATCGCTTGCTTGAGTTTCGGGGTCGCCAGATTCAAGCGATCAAGGCTTTGCTTGAGGGTTTTCATATTGCTGGCTGGGGGCACTTCGGGCACCGTCTCCTGTCCCGCTCCTGGCAATCGATAGACACCCGAACGAAACGCGTAGGCGATCGCATCGGCACCCGTTTGGCCCACTTGCGCCAGACTCGACAACAGCAGCAAGCAATCTGACCAGATTTGACCGATCGTCGTGAACTCGGTAGACGTATCGATCACCGCATTAGCAGAAGGCTGCAACCGATGGCGCAACACAGCATACAGCACAAATTCTGACAACGACCAGCGACCGTCTGCATTTGCCAAACCTTGAATGCACTTAAACAGCCGCTGCTGCTGCTCGGTGTCGCGCTGACGCAGCACGGGTACGGTGAGATCTACTAGAGGCAGGCGCGATCGTGGATCGAGCGCATCAATATCAGCACTCAACGTCAGCGTTTTCTCAATCACATCGGCAGGTTCAACCTGCTTGAGCCACTCCAGTTGCTTGGTTCGTACCTGGAGATTTTGGGTGTCGAGCAGCAGTCCATAGACGATCGCGATCGCGCCTTGTGGCTCTCGAATGCCCAACACAAGCGATTCAGGCAACTGCTCCAACAATGCCTTCGCATACGCATAGTGTTCAGGTGTGACAGTGCCAATTTGTTCGATAACCTGGGCCGGATTTGCCTGGATGTGTGACGGCTGTGCTGCTGTTCCACCACTCGAAAACCCCATCATCAAGGATTCCTGCCCTTCTGAACTATGAGAAGAAAACCGAGGTGCTTGTCCTGCATACTGCCGCTTTGAGGCATCCAGACGACGAATGCGTTGTGCCAGCGGTGGGTGGGTGGCAAACAGATCTTCAAAAAAGCCGAAGCGCAAGGCACTGCCGAAGAAAAGGTGACTGTTGCTTTCTGCTGCGGGTGTTTTCACTAACGAACTGTAGTGGTGCTGAGCGATTTTATCCAACGCTCCTGCAATCCCAGCAGGGTTACGCGTAAACTGCACCGCAGAAGCATCGGCTAGAAATTCACGCTGACGAGAAATGGCACTTTTGATTAGCCGGCCGCAGAGCAACCCCAGACTGCCGATGACCATGAGTGCAATACCAAATGCCAGCATGGCATTGCCTTTTTCGCCGCGCGATCGCCAATCAATGACAATACGTCCTGTAATGTAAAGCAGCAGCAGCCCATGCAATACGCCAATGAGCCGGATATTCAGCCGCATATCGCCATTCAAAATATGGCTGAATTCATGCCCAATCACGCCTTGCAGTTCGTCGCGAGACAGCAGTTCTAAGGTGCCACGTGTCACCCCAATGACGGCATTATTGGGTGTGAAGCCTGCTGCGAAGGCATTGATTCCCTGCTCGCCATCCATCACGTACACAGCGGGAACTGAGATGCCTGCCGCGATCGCCATCTCTTCCACCACATTCAATAGCTGACGTTCTTCTGGATGCGCCATTTCTGCTAACAGCAGCCGTCCACCCATTTCCTCTGCAATGACGCTGCCACCCGCTTTCAACGTCTGAATTTTATACAGACTGCCTAACCCTACCAGTACGACGGTACCCGTACTGATCGTGAGAAACAGCGAGGGATTCCACCAGCTAAAGGTTACCTTCCTCGTAACAGGCATACACGGCGGCAATTTCGTTGTTGCGTCGTCAATTTCGAGGGGATGTGTGCGTGTAATCTGGGGGCAGTTGGCCGATTGATAGCGGGACGATCGTGTCTTTCCCTTAAACGAACTCGACAGCGTGATCACCGCCGCCAAATACACCGTAACCGTAATAAACAGCAGCGACAGCCCAAAAAGCAGAATCAGCTTTCGCGTGTTGCCCCGTGCCTGATCTTGATGCTCAAAAAAGTTCATGATGCTCCGTCAGGAGGAGTTTGGCAGGTAGAACCTGCCAAACTCTAAAGGTGAATGGGTTGAATTGACGTTCTTTAGACCTCCGAAGTCTTTGAGACTTCGGAGGTCGTTGACCTACCTAACTAAACGACACTCGTGGTGCTGCTTTCACTTCTGGAGCCGCTTCCTCAAGCAATTCTGCCGCCGTGAAGTTAAAGCCATTTGCCACCAAATTGCTGGGAAACACTTCGCGCTTGGTGTTGTAGAGCGTGACAGCATCGTTGAAGGCTTGACGGGCAAAGGCGACTTTGTTTTCGGTGGACGACAGCTCTTCCATCACGCGCGTCATTGTCTGGTCTGCTTTCAAATCGGGGTAGGCTTCCGACAGCACCATCAAGCGTCCCAGTGCACCTGTGAGGGCACCTTCGGCATTGCCTAACTGCTGCATTGCGCCTGGATCACCGGGGTTGCTGGCAGCGCGACTGCTGGCTGATAAGGCGGCATTCCGAGCAGCAATCACGGCTTCCAGCGTTTCCCGTTCATGCTTCATATAGCCTTTTGCGGTTTCTACCAGATTGGGAATCAAGTCGTAGCGCCGCTGTAGCTGAACATCAATCTGGCTGTAGGCATTTTTATAACGGTTGCGAAGCGTAACAAGACCGTTGTAGCCATCCATCAAGATGAAGCCAACAATCAGTATCAGTACAACGAGAAAAATCAAGGCTCCCATAATGTCTCAGTCCTAGAGTCGATAGGTCGGTGAAGAAAACTTGTGAAGCGGGAACGGTAGCGACGATCGACGGATCGTTAGTGCGAGGTTTTAAGCTGTTTTCGCTTTAATTTGCTGGCAACAGGAAATTTTCGCTCAAGCTGAAGTGTGCCCAATTAGCGCGTTCTTTTAACAGATTCAAGCGTCACATGGCTGAATGCGGAAATTGAACAGCATCAAGCCAATATTTATCAGCGCTTTGCCAAACTGTTTGCTTTATTGAAGTTTGTCTAAGATTGAGAAAGCAGGAATTCGGGTGCTCTCGAATTGCTGCGATCGCCCCTACATGGCCCCGTGATTGAACGAAAGGAATTTTTATGGTACAAGCTGCTTCTCATGTCACCAGTGCCCAACTCGAGAACCCACAAGAATGGAACCTTTCAGATCTATACCAGGGCTTTGACGATCCGCGCTTGACGCAAGATTTGGCAGACTTGGAGCGGACGGCAGCAGCGTTTCGGCAGTCTTATCGAGGCAAGGTGAGTGAGTTGCAGCCGGAGGCGATCGCAACGTGTTTGCAGCAGTTAGAGGCGATCGCGCAGAAATCAGGCTACCTCTACGCCTTTCCCGCGCTGGTGTTCTCGGCAGATACGCGCAATGCTGAAGCCAAGCAGATGCAAGATAAAGTGCTGGAAGCCATCACGGGCATTGAGAACCAGCTTTTGTTTTTTGATCTGGAATTGAAAAAGCTGGACGATGCCACCTTTGCAGCACTTGAAAACGCGCCTGTTCTGCAACCCTATCGCCACTACTTCTACAACATTGCAAAATTCCGCCCCTACACCCTTTCTGAAGACGTAGAGCAGACGCGAAACCAGGATAGCCTTACAGGACGGCAGGCGTTTATTCAACTGCGATCAGTGCATCTGGGTGAGCAGGAATACGAACCCGTCACGACACCCGACGGCAAAAGCGCTAGCACCGATGCGGAACTGAGTGCGCTGCTGTTCCATCCCGATCGCGACATTCGCTACAACGCGTATGCCTCCGTGCGGAAGGTGATGTACCAGCACAATTCGTTGTATGGCTACATTCTCAGCACCGTAGCGCAAGACCACAAGCTTGAAAACCAGATGCGCGGGTACACCTCAACGCTACACAAACAGCTACTTGCAGATGAGGTGTCGGAGCCTGTATTTCGCGCCATTATGGACGGCACGCGCGATCGCTTTGACCTGTGGCAGCGCTACTACACGCTGAAAGGTCAGGCACTGGGGCAGAAAATTCGCACTTGCGATGTGTATGCACCCTGGGGCAGTGATGCCGTGGAACCGTTGCCCTATAAAGCAGGTGTGGAAACATTGCTGACGGCATTGGAGCAATTTGACACAAACTATGCCCGTCGTGCCGAAGAGTTTTTCCTCAACAACTGGGTGGATGCTAAAGTGCGTCCCGGCAAGCGAGGAGGCGCGTTCTGCTGGTACAGTCACGGCAAGCACAGCTATCTGCTGCTGTCCTACACAGACGATTACAATTCGCTGTTCACCCTGGCGCATGAGATGGGTCACGGGCTGCACTTTGCCTGGATTGACGATCGCCAATCCTATTTCAACAGCAACCCGCCAATGGTGCTGGCGGAAATCGCTTCTACCTTCAATGAGTTGTTGCTGCTGGATTATTTGCTCAAGCAAGCCGCAGAGAACCCTGCGTTGAAGAAAACGCTGATTACGCGCCAGTTGGAAGATCAATTAAATCTACTCTTCCGTCAAAGCACGATCAGTCGGTTGGAATTAGCGGTACACGATCGCGCCACACAAGGCAGCTTCGATCAATCCTTTGTCAACGAGCAATGGCGATCGCTGTATCAGGAACTCTGCGGCGATGCTGTAGAAGTCTTGCCCGAACACCAGTATGACTGGGCACGTATCGGACACATCTACTTCAAACCCTTCTACTGCTACCAATACACCGCTTCTAACATTGTTAGCCTCGCCTGCTATCAGAAATATCTGCAAGTGGGCAAAGATTTCATTCCTGGCTATATGGAACTGCTAGCAGCAGGCGGCAGTATGGATCAGGTGGAAGCGTTGCGAAAATACGTGGATGTCGATCTAGAAAATCCTGCGACTATTCATGCCGCCTTGAAGTATGTGGAAGGTCTGCTGGATCAGTTGCAAGCAGCGTTGTAGGTGGCTTGTAGGGGCGCATAGTTGCGCTTAGAGATTAGAAAATCTCAAAGCCAAACGTGCGATCGCCCCTCAAAGCCCTTCTGGGTCTTCTCCTAGTTCTCGCAGTCGTGCCGCCAGTCTTTCTGCTCGCTGGCGTTCTTGCTCCGTCTGTGTTTCCGCTTGTTGCAAAGCGGCTGTTTGTTGGGCTAAGGCAGTCGCTAATTCATCTGGAATGAGTAGCTTTTCTCCAGTATCTAGGCGATAAAAGGCAATCAGCTTGCCATCCACGGCTAGTCGCAACTGTAAGGGCTGACTTTGAGCGTCTGTAATGAGTTCGTATGTCTCTCCTCGCAGACGATAGCCTCGCAACTGTTCGGGTATCCATTCTCCTTTTGGGTCAAACTGCCAGTATTCCTGCACTCCAAGCTGTTCGTAGAGCGTTTTCTTGAAGCCTTCATCCTGCTGCCGAGTGCCTTTAGAAGTCATTTCAAAGATCACCGCAGGCACCTGCCCTTCTTCCCAGATTTTATAGTTGTCTCGCCCACCAGGAGGCACATCAAAAATCACCATGACATCAGGAGCCGTTCGCAGGCGCGGAAACCCCTGGGCATAGTAGAGAAACTGATTGCCTAACACCGTTGCCTGTCGATCGACGAGAAACTGACGCAATACTTCTAAGACGATCGCCAGTACATAGAAATGATCATAAGTTTCGGCCACAGGTTCACCATCACCAGTTGGGTAAAAGGGTTCAGTGGGTGGACGATGCGGTAAGAGTGTTGTCATAGGGTTCTACTGCCTCTGTGCCCCAGTTTTCCAGATTCAGTCCGGTTGAAGAACGCACGCAATGAGTCTTTTGATCATTCTAGCTGGGTTAGTTTAACCGATTCCTCTGAATCGGACGGTGTGTCAGCAGAACTATCACCCGGAAACAGGATCTTTTGTGAGCTACCTCCGGCATCTGCACTTGAGTAATCCACTCCAAAGGTTTTTCCGGTAAATCACCTTAATTGAACCAGGCGGCAAAGCCAAAAAATTGCCCGCGAAAGACCTGGATGAGTTGTGTCCACACAACCCGATCGGTCATCTTGCCCATTTCTAAATACGGTGCGGCGGCTGCTCCTTGCAGCCATAGCACGACATCCATTGTGCGTGGCTCTAGAAAGGCTTTGCGGAGATTGACTCCTCTTATTTCGCGTGCACGCCAGAATGGTACGAGCGTCTTACCTTCTAGCAAACCATCCGCTTCATCTAAAAAGGCTAGCCAGCCATCAATCATCGCCTGGGTGACGCGTGCATTCGGAATCACGCCTGTTTGTTTAGGATTAGGGAGCCATTCGCGATCGTTATCCTTCTCAGCAGCAATCAGCTTCCACGATTGACGGCTTAGCGCTGTAGTGGTCTGCAAATACTGCAAGGCGGTTGTCATCCGCTGGGGTTCAGCGACAGGAAAGCGTAGCAGATGCACAAACGCCACAATATCTACAAAATCGATGCCGCCAAAGCTGTAGGGATTCTGTTCTGGACGACCATCGACTAGAAATTTGTATGGTGTCTCTGGTTTCGTAAAGACCACATGCGCCAATGCGTTAAAAAACTCCTGCCCATCATGCGCCAGGGCAAATTCACCGATCGCGCCGAATAGATTGGTGTAGCCCTGCAACCAGATGGTATCAGCGGTATCAAAGGCGATCGTAAAGCTCTTCGCCTGCTGTTCCGTGACGCGCAGCCGATTAATAGCAGCAAAAATGCGCCACAACGATTCTGTTGATTCAAGCTTGCCATTACCATTCAAATCGAGCCGGATGAGTCCAAGCCTTAGCGGTAGTTTGATCGCAGGATCTTTGATGGGTGCCAGTGTGGTACGAACGGTTGCCAGATCATTCAAAAATGTCTGGAGGATTTGCCGCGTGTCTTCATACCGAATGACCTGAGGGTTAGGATTTTCTGGTATCGGCAGACGCAGAAAGGGCAACATACCCGTCAGCGCGTTGCGGCGCAAGCCATAGCGATAGAGCGATTGCGTCAACCGTTCCACACCACTCATCAACTGCGTGACCCCCAGACTGAACCGCACCTGATCATCCTCTGGTTGTGCCTTTAGTCGTGCCAGCATCGCGGCTTCACCTTCGGCAAACTTGCCTGCTATCAAGAAGGGTTCGATCGCAGGCGGCGTTTCAACGGCTAGAGTGCGGGGCACCCAGAGCGCAAGCAGAAGCAGCGCAGCACAGAACAAAACGCGCACAGATAATTTCAGCATGAGGTTCGCAGTCACCGTAGTTAATAAGGGTCTTACACAACAGTTCTACACTCAAACATCGGACGTTTCGGGCAAAAATAGGCGTTAGTCTAATTGTCCGTCTTCAATCGTCTTCGCCTTTTGCTGATCCGCGATCGCCCCTTGCGAATCTCCCATCTTCAACCGAACTTTGCCGCGCAGATCGTAAGCATCTGACAAATTGGGATCTTGCTGAATAATTTGATTAGCATCGGCGATCGCGCTCTTGTAATCTTTCAACTCATAAAGTGCATCTGCGCGTGCAAAGTATGCGGATAAATTCTGAGGATCTAACCGCAAAATTTGGTTGAAATCTGCGATCGCGCTTCGATAGTTTTTCATGGCTTGATAGGCATACCCTCGGCTGAGATAAGCGCGAATATTTTGTGGATCTAAGCGCAAAACGTGGTCGTAATCTTGAAGCGCTTTTTGCTGGTTTTTGAGCGCAAGATAAGCACCTGCCCGTCTGAAATAGACATCGCTACTGTGCGGATCAAGACGTAGAATTTGGGTGTAATCGGCGATCGCGCCTTGAGTATCCCGAAGCTGTAGACGAAACTGGGCGCGTTCCAAATAAGCATGGGTATTTTTGAGATCTAGCCGCACTGCCTGGTCGTAATCTTGCTTTGCCGCTGCGTCTTCATGCAATTGTCGGTGTGCTTTGCCCCTTCTGAGGTAAGCATCGACATCATTTGGATTCACGCTCAATACTTTATCGGCACTTTCAATATCTCGCTTAAGCTTCTGCTGGTACGCCTCTTTGGGGTTTTGTGTGTAATAGCTGACCATACTCATGAGGAGGTTGACATCAGGGATCAACGCATAGAGGGTGCCAATAATGCCTCCCAGTAAGGTAAACAGATATAAACCCGCCAACCCTGCTCTGGTGCATCGTTTGGCTTTGGTTTCCCGGTGGCTTTCGACCAGGCTGAGCGCTAAGGCATAACGTTTGGCAAAGGGTTTCGTGCCAAAGCCGTTTTGCTGGAGTAAGGTGAAAATGGCGTGTAGGAGCTGATTGCGATCGCCCACGGGTACAGAAGCCAGTTTTTTTCGCAGCTTGGCAACCCGAAAGCTCGTGGGAATCGTCAGCGCAATTAAGGCTGCAAACACCAGAAACGGAGGCTGCCCCAAGCCCAACAGCATGAGCAGCAGCACGCCGATACTTTGAAACACCACTGCCAGATAGGGATGACGAGAAAACAGCAGCAGGTTTGCAATTTGCCCACCATCCAACGGGTAAACAGGCAGCAGGTTGAATAGATTCAAGGAAATCAGGATCATGCTGGTGGTATGCACCCAGTCTGGATAGGCATTGGCATCTGAGCCAGAGAGAGCATGATCACCGATCAGAATCGCTAACCCAATGCCCAGCACCAATCCCGGTAGTGGACCTGCCAGCGACACCCAGAATTTTTGCGTCAGCGTAGCATCATCGTTCCGAGCGGTTGCCAGCGCACCCAAGAATGGCACAAAGAAGACGGTGGTATCCTGGTAGCCCGACAGCTTCATGGCAACCAGATGCCCCCCTTCGTGGAACAAAATCACGCCGACAAAAATCAGCAGCGTCTCCCAGCTAAACAGTTGCGTGTAGCTCACGGCAAACAGAGCGAGGCTGCTCAGCAAGAGCCACACCTTTGCTTTGCGAGAGAATAGCCCCTTTTGCCTTCCCTGCAACTGCTGAAATTCTGCCAGATCAAGGGCGATCGCGGCATCGGTTGTCAGCGTTGCGCCCGCGTCCTGCTGCCCGGTCTGCTTTTTACTCGACCTTTTATACCGTCCGCGTGCCACTTTCAGCACAGCAGTGAACGCCACCCAATTTGTGAGACGGTAGCCGCGATCGTCTTCAACTAAATGAACTTCTCCAGCCTTCCCCAGGCGGTTAATGTTCTCCCTCTCATGCGCCTCAAACGTTTCAACAAACCCGTCAGGCGTTAGATTGAGCGGTGTTTTGGTTTGGCATAGCGCCGCCAGTTTGTCTTTGTGCGCCTGCCACAGCGTTTCTAAGGAAGCATCTTCGATCGCCTGTAGGATATCTTGAGGATTGTCGCTAAAAAACCCGTAGAGCTTGTTGTTGCCCGTCATGAATCGGGTGCCATCGGCAAAGAAGGTCGAAAAGCCAAAGCTAAATGGAGCAGTGGCATTGTAGGGCTGTCGTACTTCAACCCCGGCATAGGTCTGACACGCCTCATGCTGGAGCAGGCTATACCAAACGTGATTGCCCTCGGAGCGCTCAGTCTGATGATAGGTGCAGAACTCAAAGCCCAGGGTTTCTAAGGCGACGATCGCAGGTTGCACCGTTTCTTTGAGGTGATCGGGAACGGCTTCGATGTCTTGCCGCTGAAACCGGGCATAGGGAAATGTTGTTTGGCGCGTTCGCAGATAGACAATGAAATAGGGAAAGGCGTAGATGAGAACAACCAGCAGCAGTGGGTAAAGCAGAGATAGCATGACAGAGCGCGGATGGATGACCGTCGTTAGTATGCCCGTGGTCGATCGTTCGTTAGCACCTGTCAGGGAACCCTGGTGGAAAATCATGACGAGCGTTTTGCCCGTGTGTGTGACAGCAAAGAGGACGATTGGAGTGCCTTTCCGCAAACGTGCCACGATCGCCCTCAGTAGCATTCTCTGCCTCTATCTTGTTTGGATCACACCAGTTGCTCTGGCACAACCCTTACCTGGACAGCCTCCCACGTTCACCGATCTCTGCTTGCAGCGATCGAGCCTACCTGCTACGACAGCGCACACGATCGCTGTATTGTTGCAGAGCGCGCAGACCGCTAGCTGTCTCCAGGCAAACCAAGCGCTTTCACGCCTCACTACGCTAGAACTTACGGATCATCATCTGGTTGACCTTAGCCCGCTGCGATCGCTCACTCGCCTTACCGTACTGAGATTAGATCAAAACCAGATCGTGGATCTCAGCCCGTTGAGCGCACTGACGAATCTGACTGCACTCTACCTGAGTGAAAATCGGGTAAGCGATCTCCGTCCGTTGCGATCGCTGACAAAACTCACCGCCCTCTTCCTCATCAAAAACCGCGTCACCAATCTTGAACCGCTTGAACCGCTGATCGAACTTAGCGATCTGTTTCTGATTGGCAATCGCATTGATGACATTAGCCCGTTGCGATCGCTCACTAACCTGACAACCCTTCTGCTGAGCGACAATCGAATCGATGATATTAGCCCGTTAGAACCATTGCAATACCTGGTTATTCTCGGTCTACGTCGCAACCGCATCAGCGATCTCACGCCGCTCAGTAGACTCACCCGATTAATCGAATTAAATCTTGGCGAGAATGAAATCATCGATCTGGAGGCGTTGCGATCGCTCACTAACCTGTCAGAACTAATTCTTAGCGATAATCAGATTGACAACCTCAGCCCGTTGCAGCTTCTCCGTCAGTTGACCCAACTCAACCTGAACCACAACGATGTTACTGACTTGAAGCCTTTAAGCTCACTGAACAAACTCCGAGAATTGAATCTTGAGGACAATCGTTTGACGGATGTTAGTGCACTGCGATCGCTCACAAAATTGGAGCAATTGGCTTTGGCAAAGAATGCGATCGACCAACCGCTTTGCCCCATCAGACCACCCTCTATCTGTCTTTTTTAAAGCATTTGTTCTACTCTAGAAATACCTCCACTTCAAGCTCTAGTGATGAGTCCACTACAAACTCAACGGCTGACAGATACCTGGGTAGCCGCTCCTTGGAAAGAGTATGCCCAACTCAGTGAAAATCCGGTTTATGAGAAGGCAAAGGGGTACTATTACCGGGGACACATGAGGCTAGAGATGCTGCCTGTTGGGTTTGATCATGGACAAGACCATACAATTGTTTTACTGGCGATCGAACTCTTTGCGATCGTCAAGCAGCTTCCCCTTACGGCGCTTGATAGTGTGAGCTATCGGAAGGAAGGGGTGCAAGACTGTCAACCAGATGTGTCGTGTTACATTGGCACGAATGCACGGGCAATTCCATCGGGTACGAACATTGTGAACTTGAATCAGTATCCAGTGCCGGATTTAGTGATCGAAGTGTCAAAGACAACGCTATTGGATGATTTAGGCATCAAGCGATCGCTCTACGAAGAGTTGGGAGTTGCTGAATATTGGGTCTTAGATGTGCAGAATATTCAGGTTTTGGCTTATGCGATCAGCGATCGAGGTTCCCAACGCATTGACGAGTCGCAAATCTTACCTGGACTCAAACTAACAACGTTAGAAGAAGCGCTTCGTCGTAGTCGCGAAACCGATCAGTCACAAGTTGGAGCCTGGTTGTTGAGCCAATTTCAAAGCTCATAATACCGACGCTAGGATGTGAACTTTGATGATTCAGAGCGATCGCGAATTTTGTAGATTAGGTTGAAGCACAAAACCCAACACGCATCATTTTTTGCTTTGGCAAATTGTCTTATTATTGTCTAAGCACTCTTGAAAAGTTGAATCTCCCTAGTTCATGAAGGATCAAAAATTGCTCTAGAGATTTCACTTCGACCTTCATAGTATTCTTCAACGGCTCTTTTAAAGAATCTTCTCCGCACATCTATAGACATCAGAATATCTCTAAGGGCCAATTCCTTCAGGTACTCATAATCTGGGTTTGCTTTGAAAGCTTCTTCTGAAGCATAGGAGCCATTAGCCAATTGAGCGGTTCCTGTATGGATGTCAAAAGTGGCTTTAACTTCTGGAATGCATCATCCCCATAATTGATCCTTTTCTAGATTGCGAGAAATTTCCTCAACCCTCTTAAGGTCTTTCAACTTTAAATAGTCGCCATCATGCCTCGCTGCCTTAATTTCAAAAGTAATTCCGCTCGGCATTAGTACCTCCTTTTTGAACAAAAACAAACAGCGCGATCGCGCTGTTTGTTTTTGGGGCTTCATCTCCTCAACCTGGTCTACTGGCCTGTGTTTTTCTAAACATTTCGCTTTCGCCTGTGGACTCAACAACGTTACTTCCTGCCCTCTGCCTCCTGCCTTCTCCTCCGTATTCTCCAACACCTGCCAGTAGTCCATTTCTGTAGTTGTTCTAAAGGAAATGCCGATCTTCTCATGGCTTCCTAAGATAGAAGGTGGAATCATACCGCATAATAAAGCGGAGTCATTCCGACCAAGCTCGGCTATCAGGAGGTTAACCAATGGTCGAAGCCTACGAATCACTAGACTACGAATATGCGCTTGATCACGACTGCACCACACTGTCGCGTCACGTTTTTCAGCAACTGCAAACGTTCTCAGCCGATGCTCAGGATCTGAGCGCAATCATGAATCGCATTGCGCTGGCAGGCAAGCTCATTGCTCGTCGCCTCAGCCGTGCAGGGCTAATGGAAGGAGCGCTGGGCTTTACGGGTAGCGAGAATGTGCAGGGTGAATCCGTTAAAAAGATGGACGTGTATGCCAATGAGGTCTTCATCGCCGTCTTTAAGCAGAGCGGGTTAGTCTGCCGTCTGGCTTCCGAAGAGATGGAGAAGCCTTACTACATTCCTGAAAACTGTCCATTGGGGCGTTATACGTTACTGTACGACCCGATCGACGGTTCCTCAAATGTTGATATCAACATTAACGTCGGCTCGATTTTTGCGGTGCGTCAGCAGGAAGGCGACGATCTGGACGGTACGGCGAGCGATCTACTGCAAAGCGGACGCAAGTTGATTGCAGCGGGTTACATTCTCTACGGTCCCAGTACCGTGCTGGTGTATTCGATCGGCAAAGGAGTCCACGCCTTTACCCTTGATCCCAGCCTGGGCGAGTTTATTCTCTCTAGTGAAAATATCCAGATGCCAGAGCATGGTCCCGTTTACAGCACTAACGAGGGCAACTTCTGGCAATGGGATGAGTCTATCCGCGATTACATTCGCTATGTTCATCGGCATGAGGGCTATACCGCTCGCTACAGTGGCGCCTTGGTCGGAGACTTCCATCGCATTCTGTTTCAGGGTGGTGTGTTTCTCTACCCCGGCACGGTCAAAAAGCCAGAGGGTAAGCTGCGACTGCTTTACGAGACGGCTCCACTGGCATTTTTGGCAGAACAAGCTGGGGGCAGAGCCAGCACGGGCACTCAGGACATTCTGGATGCCGTGCCAGAAAAACTTCACGCCCGGACACCACTCATCATTGGCAGTAAAGAGGATGTGGCGTTAGTGGAGTCGTTTATTCAAGAACGATCGCGTCAGGCGATCGCAGCGCATTAGGTAGTTGTTGGTTTTTGGTTGTTAGTTGTTAGACGGAGCTTTGACGCTGATAGCTGGGAACTTGCATTTAGGAGATTTAGGAGAACGTACGATGACAGCGACGAATCATCTGTTTGAGATTAAAGAGTATGGTCAGAGCATCTGGATGGACAATTTGGCGCGGGATCTGATTAAATCCGGCGATTTGAAGAAGTTCATTGAGACCCGTGGACTGCGTGGGATCACATCCAATCCCGCCATTTTTGAGAAGGCGATCGCGGGTAATGCGATGTATGACGCAGACATTGAAGCCGGGATCAACGCGAAGAAGTCCACGCTAGAAATCTACGAATCGCTTGTCTTTCAAGATATTCGAGATGCATGCGATGTTTTCAAGCCGATCTATGACGAGTCTGGTGGCCTAGACGGTTACATCAGCATTGAGGTGCCGCCCGATATCGCGAATGACACTGGAAAAACCATTTCGGAAGCGCGTCGCTATTACAACGCGATCGGCAAAGAGAACGTCATGATTAAGATCCCCGGCACCTCAAAAGGCATTCCTGCCGTAGAGCAAGTGATTAGCGAAGGGATCAACGTGAATGTCACGCTTCTCTTTTCGGTAAGCAGCTACGTCGAAACGTTTTGGGCCTACATTCGAGGCTTAGAAAAGCGCGTGGCTGAAGGGAAGGACATCAGCAAAATTGCCTCCGTCGCCAGCTTCTTCCTGAGCCGCATCGATACTAATATTGACGGCAAGATTGACGAAAAGCTGAAAGAAGGCGTACCCGATCAAAATATTCGCGATCGTCTGGTGGCAGTTAAAGGAAAAGTAGCGATCGCTAACGCAAAGGTTGCTTACCAGGAGTATAAGAAGATTATCCAAAGCGATCACTGGAAAGCGCTAAGTGCCAAAGGTGCGAACGTCCAGCGCCTGCTGTGGGCTAGTACAGGTACTAAAAACCCTGACTACAGTGATGTCATGTATGTTGATGAGTTGGTAGGCCCTGATACGGTGAACACACTACCCCCTGCCACGATCGAAGCCTGTGCCGATCACTGCAGCGTCGATAATCGTCTAGAAACAGGCGTTGAAGAAGCGTACAACCTGATCGAAAGCCTCAAAGACCCTGACATCAACATTAATCTTGACGAGGTGATGGACGAACTCCTCGCTGATGGCATCGACAAATTCGTCCAACCCTTCCAGTCGTTGATGAAATCGCTCGAAGACAAAGTGAATCGCCTTGCTACGGTGTAAGAGTTATGAGTTTTAAGTTATGAGTTTTGAGTTGAATCCAATCACTCAAAACTCGTAACTCAAAACTTTCAACTTCATCCCTCATCCTTATATCCTTCTCTACCTTATGGTTACTCTGCTCGAAAACCCCCTTCGCGTCGGACTTCAACAAGACCGTATTCCCGAACCGCAGATTCTAATCATCTTTGGTGCCTCTGGTGATCTCACTCAGCGCAAGCTTGTGCCTGCCATCTATCAGATGAAGCGAGAGAGACGGTTGCCCCCTGAGTTGACGATCGTTGGCGTGGCTCGTCGTGATTGGAGCCATGACTACTTTCGAGAACACATGCGCGAAGGCGTAGAGGAGTTTGGTGGCGGTCTCGGAACGCAGGCGCTTTGGGATGACTTTGCCAAAGGCTTGTTCTATCATCCCGGTGACCTGGATAACCAGGATGATTACCAGAAGCTCAAAACCTTTCTGGCAGAGCTTGATCAGCAGCGCGGCACACGAGGCAATCGCGTGTTTTACCTTTCCGTTGCACCCAAGTTTTTTGCGGAAGCGATTCAGCAACTTGGCGCTGCTGGCATGATCGAAGACCCCAAAAAGCAGCGCCTCGTAATCGAAAAGCCCTTTGGCCGCGACTTGGCTTCAGCTCAAGCGTTGAATCGAGTCGTGCAAAAAGTCTGCGACGAACAACAGGTCTACCGTATCGATCACTATTTGGGCAAAGAAACGGTGCAAAACCTGATGGTATTCCGGTTTGCAAACGCCATCTTTGAGCCGCTCTGGAACCGCCAGTTTGTCGATCACATTCAAATTACCGTAGCAGAAACCGTCGGTCTAGAAGGGCGGGCAGGCTACTACGAGACGGCTGGTGCCCTGCGTGATATGGTGCAAAACCACTTGATGCAGTTGTTCTGCCTCACGGCAATGGAAGCCCCAAACTCCCTGGAAGCAAACAGCATCCGCAACGAAAAAACGAAAGTGCTGCAAGCCACACACCTGGCAGATCTGGAAATTCTTGGTAATTCAGCCGTGCGCGGACAATACACGGAAGGCTGGATGAAGGGTAAACAAGTGCCAGCATATCGGCAAGAAGAAGGGGCAGCACCCGAATCGACGACACCCACCTACGCTGCCTTGAAGCTGACGATCGACAACTGGCGCTGGAAAGGGGTTCCCTTCTACTTGCGAACCGGGAAGCGCATGCCCAAAAAGGTATCAGAAATCGCCATTCAGTTCAAAGAAGTGCCATTTTTGATGTTTCAATCAGCCGCCAAGCAAGCGAACCCAAACATCCTGACCATGCGGATTCAGCCCGACGAGGGCATCGCGATGCGCTTTGAGGTGAAGACACCGGGCACGTCTCTGAGGACGCGATCGGTCGATATGGACTTTCGCTATGACACGGCCTTTGGACAGGCCAACACCGATGCCTACAGTCGGTTACTTGTAGACTGTATGTTGGGCGATCAAACCCTCTTCACCCGTGGCGATGAAGTCGAAGCGTCCTGGCGCATTCTCACTCCATTGCTCAATGTTTGGGATGCCCCTGCCCCACCAGAAACCATTCCCCTCTACGAAGCTGGCACTTGGGGCCCGGTTGAATCAGAACTGTTACTCAACCGCGATGGACGCAATTGGAGAAGACTTTGAAGAAGGGATGAAAGATGAGGGATGAGGGACGAAGGCTAAAAAGTTGTTAGATGTTAGTTGCTAGCTAACTTTAACTGCTGACTCTTCACTAACCACCAATGCTCTTCCCCCAACTCCCCACTCCCGATTCACGACTCCCTAATGCTTCTAACCACTGACAACTAATCACTAACAACTCTTATGACCACCACTCCACTTGTTGCGCTGCAAAGACCCAAAGATATTTCTCTCGATGAAATTGAGGCAGAACTCAGTGCCATTTGGCAGACTCAGAATGTGGATTCGCCCAATCAAGGCGCTACCAGAGCATCGACGTTTAGCATGGTGATTTATGAACCAGAAGAGTTTCAGCAACTGCTAGCGGTACTGGGTTTTTACGAAGGGCCGATCGATGGTATTCATGGCCCCATGACGAAAGCAGCGGTGCAGGACGCCCAAAAGTCTTATGGGTTGTCTATTACAGGTCGCGTTGATCCAGGTACGCTGGCAAAACTGCGAGAAGAGTTTGCGAAGAAGCCCAGCGATCGTGTCAAGTTTGAAAACTTAAATGCGCGCGGGTTTAGTATTAGCGATGCGATCGCGGTACAAAACCCCTGCCGGATTATTACGGTTTGTCCAATTCTAGGTGAAGACCAGGGTGTCACGGCTCAAGTATCTGCTTACTGTCCGGTGCAGCAAGGCAGCAGCACCCATCTCATCTGCTGCGAGTACATTACCCTACGGGGCACTAAAGCTGCTCTAGAGCGCGTTGGTGAGTTGGTTGCCTCGCTCATGATCCACGATCTTCCCAAATTTGTGTGGTGGAAGGCGACCCCTAACCCTGAGCAAGCCCTTTTTAAGCGGTTAGCTGAGACCTGTAATTGCCTGATTCTAGACTCTTGCTACTTTAGTGACCCAGAATCTGAGTTTCTTAAGATTCAAAATTTGGTTGATGAAGGCACGTATATTGCTGACCTTAACTGGCATCGCCTTGAACCCTGGCAAGAACTCATGGCGGCTGCGTTTGATCCACCGGAGCGCCGTGCGTCCCTGATTGAAGTGGATCAGATTGCGATCGACTATGAAAAAGGCAATGCGGCTCAAGCATTTATGTATCTGGGCTGGATTGCCAGTCGGCTAGGTTGGCAACCTGTGGCCTTTAAAGAGACGGGGGGAGACTATGACCTGAAGCACGTGACCTTTAAGGGAGCGAATCAGCGCGAAATCACAGCTGAACTAGCCGCCATTCCAACCGCTGACTGGGGAGAGATACTAGGCGATCTGGTGGGTATCCGCGTTACCTCCACCAACCTGCAAGCAAACTGCTGCACCATTCTTTGCTCAGAAACAACGGGCTGTATGCGAATGGAAGCCGGTGGCAGCGCTCAAGCCTGTCAGACCGAAATTGTCTCATCCCTTTCAGATCAAAAGGCTGAATTTCTGCTCAGCCAGCAGCTACAGCGCTGGGGACACGATGTTTTGTATGAAGAAAGCCTGTCAGTGGTCGCCAAAGTGTTGGCATTGCACAGCTAGACAGTTTTTAATTGTTCGTTTTTAGTTGCTAGAGTTTAAGACCTGGTTGACTGACAAATCTTTTAGCGATCACCTGACCCGCCCTGCACTGAAAGTGCGGGCTAATGGAAGGAAGTCCTCTCTAGGTTTTGCCTTCCCCAAAGGTAGAGGACTGCAAGCGTTTTGTAACCCGGTTGAAAGGGTTCTCACACCTTGTCAGTCAGATTTAAGGCTATCAGCTAATCACTAACAACTATTGTTATGGTTCTCATTGTTGCAGGCGAGCGCAGTGGGGTGGGCAAAACAACGGTCACTCTTGCGTTGCTGTCCTGCTTACGACAGCGAAATGTGTCGGTGCAATCGTTTAAGGTTGGGCCTGACTACATCGATCCAATGTTTCATCGTTATGTCACGGGTCGCGCTTGCCGCAACCTTGACCCGGTGCTGACATCCGAAACCTATGTGCAGCAGTGTTTCGATCGCCATGCGAAGACAGCTACTCATGCGCTTGTTGAAGGGGTCATGGGGCTATTCGACGGGGCTGCTGGACGCAAAGACTTTGCCAGCACGGCTCATGTTGCCCGGTTGCTAAAGAGTCCCATTCTTTTGGTGCTAAATTGCAGCGGGATGTCTCATTCGATCGCCGCCATTGCCCACGGGTATCGCTCGCTCGATCCGCGCCTTCAGTTTGCCGGAGTCGTGCTCAACCGGGTTGGCAGCGATCGTCATTTGGAACTTCTCACCGCCGCATTGGAACCCCTCGACATCCCCATTCTGGGTGTTCTACGCCGACAGGATGAGATTACCATTCCCGATCGTCACCTGGGCCTGATCCCGACTGCCGAACTGGAAAACCTGAACGCGATCGTCGATCGACTGGCTTATGTGGGTGAAACATGTTTTGACTGGGCACAGTTGATGCCGTTATTGGAGTCGGGAGTCGGGAGTTGGGAGTCGGGAGTCAGAGGGCAGAAGGCAGAAGGCAGAGGGCGGGAATCGGAACTCAAAACTCAAAACTCTCTAGCGTTCGCGAAGCGTGTCCAACGGACTCAGCGGCACGAAGTGCTACTCAAAGCTCTCTCGCTCCCCTCTTCCCCCCGAATCGCGATCGCCCAGGATGCTGCCTTTAGTTTCTACTATGCCGACAATTTAGACTTGCTGGAAGCGTTAGGCGCTGAGTTGATTTCCTGGAGTCCTCTATGCGATCGCGCGTTGCCAGATGGCGTGCAGGGGCTTTACTTTGGCGGTGGTTTTCCAGAAATGTTTGCTGAGCAGTTGGCAGCGAATGTGTCTGCTGGCGACAGCGTACAAGCGGCGATTCAGACTGGCATGCCGACTTACGCAGAATGTGGTGGCTTGATGTATCTCTGCGAAAAAATTACGACCTTTGAAGGACAGTCGTTTCCGATGACGGGCATATTACCGACCACGGCTGTCATGAGCAAGCGCTTAACTCTGGGCTACCGCCATGCGATCGCCCGTCAAAATAGCCTGATGCTAGAGCGTCACTCAACGGTTTGCGGACATGAGTTTCATCGCTCCTATTTGACTCAGGAGCCAACGTCTCCGCTTTTTTCCCTACTCCCTACTTCCCACTCCCCACTTCCCACCCCTGAAGGCTGGCATCGTCCCAATCTCCATGCATCCTATCTTCACTTGCATTGGGGAACGCATCCAGAAAGCCCGGCTCGCTTTCTAGAATGTGCTGCCAGGTATGACAGCCACACGGGATAATGGCAAGATGCTGACCTACGATGCCTGACTCGATCGCCATTCTGCCTCGTCTTCTGCCGCCTGTTGTTTGAGGTGGATGTTCTTCAAGTGTTTTTTGACCGTATCAAGCGCAATATAGAGGTTCGTTGCGATCGCCTTGCGGCTACAGCCCGATCGTCGTTGTGACCAAACTTCTGTTTCACGGGGGGTCAGTCCCCACTTTTGGGCTTCGGCCAGCGCCAGACTTTGTACCGACTGGTTCTGGTCTTGCAGGCGCAGCAGCAGACAGGGCCGTGAGGCAATCTCCAGCGCCAACCACTGTGCCCGAATGCGGAAGGTCGTTTTGGACGTTACCACTTCTGATTCAAGCACGATCGGCTTGGTGGGGCACATGGCTTTACTTTCAATGAGCGACTGATAAACACGCTGAATTTCACGCGGTAGCGGATCAGACGTGTCACGCCATAGCTGGGCATAGATAGCGCGCGCCATCCCGTTGGCATAAACAAGGTCATGCTGATCGGTCATGACCAAAACACCATCAATCAAGCTTTCTAAGATCGATTGCAGTAAATTATCGAAATTGATTGAGTAATTCATAGTTATTGTGTTCATTGGGGGCTGAAATGAACGTTTTGTTGCCTTAGTTGCACAAAAACTGTTTAAGCAAAATGGAATTTAACTCACACACACCACTGTTTGAGATCACAGCGCTTTTTGTCATGGCGGCTTAACCGCATAGTCTTTACCTCCAGTTCTGTATAATGCAGACGTTGGATGATCCTGATCCGGTTGACTGTAAGAAAAAGTAATACATTGAGCCAATGCAATATTGAGCCAATACGAGGCAGCAAACTGCTTTTAGGCGCAACGTTTAACGCTTTTCAGCCTTAAGAAACCGTTAATAATGGTTACAGCTCGAATTGCAAAATTACGCATAGATGATGCAGTTTGTCTGCTGTAGATAATGGCATTGGTGTTCATCACGGCGATTGCTGTAAGGAGATAACCTGTAAATCCTGCGCCGTTGATCCTGCCTTTACAACCTGCATTTCACCTGCTCAAGCAAGACGTCTTGCTTGAGTCAACTTAGCGATCGCCATTATCATCTGGCTGGCTTACAGCACGGTTTTTCGTAATGCGAACGTTTGCTGCTTTGTAACACATGATTAAGCAGACACAGCCCATCCTTAAAGCCTGTGGATTTACCGCTGTTTTGTCCATGACAACCAGACTCAGCAGAGTCTTGGGCTTCCATCTAGCCCCATCTATTAGTGCAGATTTTTCCTCTACCCGTCTACACTCGATTGAGTGATTTCTGCTGATTTTGAAAGTGCAGCTATGGCAATTCTACTCTTTTGGAAAAACGATCCTGGATTGGTCTTCAGCCTTCGCTTTCAGTAGACAGCACTCAATGTCAGGCAAACCAAGAACGACTGTCAACTTACATAACGACGCACCTTGTATCGATAGATCGGAATGTTTTAGCAACTACACTAATACAAACATGTCTTAAAGAACAGAATTCAACAGATAGCTTGAACTCATAAAAGTACGGCAGTAGAAAGACTAAAGCATTTTTTTTATAGCTCCTTTTATAGATAGAATTCAAGCGCAAGCTTACGTACTGTGACAATACAAAATAATTTAAGCTAACTGCCTCTGAAATGTGGATTAATTCGCTCGTTACACACTGGTGCTCTGAGGCAAACCTGATTGACTGACAAAAGTTCTGAAAGGTTACTGGCTTCGTTACTTACCCGCCCGTAATTCAAAGCCAGGCTAACGACATGAAACCTGTTGTAGGCTCTGAAGCCGGATCATTGAAGGCACGATCGCTAGTAAACGCTAGTAAAGCGGCACACAGTGCCTACAGCAATGCGTTTGATGTACAGAATTTAACTGGCAATGAGCATGCGATCGTTCCAGGCACTTTACAGCCATTTGCCACCGCGACGCAGCAATACAGTCTGCTTGAAAGCCGCTTGAATGTTGGCGCAGATCAAAAGTTATCTTCATAGAATCTTCACAGAATCGCTGCTCTACTAAATTCCTTTGGTGAAGTGATTTGTGTGGTTTTACTGAGCTTCTAGCGATGCTCTTAACCAATACCTACGCAATATTAACTAGACCTTATCGCTTTATTAACTGCATCACTGCTAGCCTGTTCAGAGGTTCGTTGATTTATCTACCAGGCCTGCTGAATGACGATCGCGGTGACACAGGGGCGTAATTCTTCTGTTAATGATTGGAACTGTCAATGTTGTGACTTGGATAACCTGGCATCAGGTCAGTCTCGACGAGCCACTCGTCGGTTGTGGCTTGTGCTTGTGCTACTCGTTTGTCTCTGGTTTGCAGAGTTAGGCATTGGTTCATGGAGTCACAGCTTGTCGCTGCTAGCTGATGCAGGGCATCTATTTTCAGATGTGGGCGCGTTGGCAATAACGCTCGCTGCAAGTTGGTTTGCGCGTCGTCCGGCGACGGGTCGAGCCACGTTTGGGCATTGGCGCGTTGAATGGTTGGCAGCTCTAGCGAATGGGTTTAGCTTGCTGGCGATCGCCGCGCTAATTGCCTGGGAAGCTTTAGAGCGCTTTCACTTTCCTGAGCCTGTTTTAAGTTTGCCGCTGTTGCTAGGGGCTGGGTTGGGGCTGCTTGTCAATGGTCTTAATCTTAAACTGCTGCACAAGCATAGTGTCAACGATCTCAATCTTCAGGGCGCATTCTTACATGTTCTTGCGGATGTTGCTAGTTCGGTAGGCCTTTTGGTCGCTGCGCTAGTCATTTATAGCCTGCACTGGCTGTGGATTGATGCGGTTGCGGGTCTGATGATCGCTTGCCTGACTGGGTTGAGCGCACTGCCGCTGATTTGGAACAGTCTGGAAGTTTTGCTGAACTATGCACCGCGATCGACCGATCCAGGAACCGTAAGGAAATGCCTGGAGTCCTTTGCAGGCGTTCATCAGGTGCAAACGCTGAGCATCTGGTTAATTGCTAGCGATCGCATTGGGCTTTGTGCGCAGTTAGCGATCGACCCGTTGACAGCAGCAGAGCGCGATCGGTTGTTAGCAGCGCTGCAAGCTGAACTGAGCCAAACCTTTGGTATTCAGGAAGCAACCTTGCAGTTTAACAATCGCTATGCCGTGAGTTTGGAAGGTTTCCAAATGCTAGACAGCCGTTTAAGTGCCCACGTAAGTGCAGCAACAACGTTGGGTGATTTAGTGACTGCTGAAGGGTCGATGCATCACAGCAGCCAGTAATCATCGTGTGCGGCGATCGTCGCACACTTCAGATAGAGTTCACGATTCGCACAAGGAGACCGATCACAATGTCCTTTTTGAGTAACCGCCAGCGCTGGTTTGCTTGCTTTTTGGGTGGGCTGTTGGCAGCGATCGCGCTGTCTTTCGCCACTATGACGGCAAGTCAGCCATCTGCTGAAGCTGCTACGAAGGTATGGGGCGATCAAACAGCCATTACAGCTATAGGCGTTCGCGTTACGGCTGATGCTGCTAGCTCTCATCAAGAGCCTAATTTTTACCAATAGGACTTACGCAAAAGCGGTCATCTTTCGCCCCCTAGCCCCCAATTTTGGGAGAACAGAGCCAATTAAAGCCCCCAATGCTGGGGGCTAGGGGGCAAGTGCGTAAGTCCTAACCAATAAGTAGTTTGCTAGTCGCTTAGCTGATAGCAGTACGAGTTTACCCGCTGTAGTGGATCGCCAATCCAGCTATCTTCGGCTGCTGTTTTATTTTGCATTTTGTCCTGCACACCAAAGGTCTCTGCCAATGCTTCGCTTTTTTAGCACCTTTTCACGTTGGTTAGCACTGCTTGCGGCTACCGTTTTTACCTCATCCTCACTGTTGTTCAGCCCGATCGGTCTTCCGCCTGCGCTTGCCGACAGTGGTTCCGGTAACGGCGTCAATGTCATTTTAATGATTGGCGATGGCATGGGTTGGGAAATGGCTCGCGCGGCTTCGATCGCGAAGGGTGCTCCTGCCTACAAATCTGGCAAGGGTACTGGGTTGTTCATGCAACAACTGAAGGGCTACACCTACGCCACCACCTACGGCACCACCATTCCTGGTGCGAACGGAGTCTACAACGATGGCAACTCTGCCTTGAATGCATCCGACTCTACCTGTAGATCAACGACCAATCCGACTGGTATTGATTGTGGTGCGACAGGTGCGGCTCCACCCCTTCCTGGCTTCACCTTTAGCCCAGAGTTCAACCCCGGTACACCTGCACGTAACTTGACGGCTGCGGCTCTCCAGCCTTGCCGCACGGGTGGCAGTACCTCTGGTGGTAATTTGGTTGGCTACGACCCAGCGAAGGGTGGCCCTAATCCCTGGACCCCGATTAGCCCTGCGGTTGCCGAAGCTCAAGGGTACGATCGCGACTACATCACGTGTAGCTATCCTGACTCGGCAAACACGGCAACATCGCTGTATACCGGGGTTAAAAGCTACAACAACGCGATCGCTGTTGATATTTTCGAGAAGCTGCTAGAAACCATTCTGCAAGCTGCCAACAAGCTTGGTAAAGCAACAGGGGTAGTGACATCCGTACCCATTACCCACGCAACTCCTGGTGCAGCCATCTCTAGCGTTAACCGCCGTGCCAAATACGATGCAGACTACCCAGCACTGGATAACATTCTGCAAGAGGCCATCCGCTCGGATCTCCCCGGTGAGCCGTACCTACCCACCGTGCTGTTGGGTGGTGGTCATCCTCTAGACTTTGAGAATACGGCTGCTGCTAGCACGATCGTGCCCAAAGGCTTTACGTATATCAGAGAATCAACCTATAACGAGCTGCACAGCAAGCCTGACTCAAACCGTTATGGCTACAAGTTCTTAGAGCGTGATACCCGCGTCACAGACTTGAGTGTCAAAACAAAGGACATTGTGAACGCTGGTAAGCAACTGCTGGATGTGTCTAAAGACCTTGATCCGAATCAGGGACAGCGTTTGCTGGGGCTGTATGGCGCACGCGGTCAAAACGGCAATATTCCCACTCGTGGGTCTACAGGCGATTATGCCTTGACTGGCTTGGATAACTTCTCGGTCTACTCAAGCGCGTCTGCTTCCACTGCTGCAACGGGTCAACCCGCCAACAACGGTACGCAGATTCCGACCCCTGATACCGTGCGTCCGCTTGTGCTAGGTGAAACGCCAACGAACTTCATTCAGCGCGAACGCAAAGCGAACCCAACGCTTGCTCAAATGACTAAAGCGGCACTCAACGTATTGAGCAAGGATAAGGATGGCTTCTGGCTGATGGTGGAAGGTGGCGATGTAGATTGGGCTGCCCATGATAACAACATGGAAAACCTGATTGGTAATGTGATTGCCTTTGACAATGCGATCGGCGAAGTCATTCAGTGGATTGAGGGTCATGGCGGCTGGCGCAAGAATGTGTTGGTTGTCACGGCTGACCACGACCATTACCTGACCATCAACGACAACTTCCCTAAACTGCTCGATCGCTATGGTGCGAAAGATTTGACCTTTGCCAAGCACACTCCTAAAACGGCTGGTCACTTCTGGGGTGCTTACGACACGATCAAGTACGGTTGGGGCAACCACAGCAACCGTCCTGTGCCCGTTTACTACCAGGGCGCACCGCTGAACCTGAAGCAATACGTGGGTAAGGACTTTGAACAGTATGGCTTCACCATTCCTGGTCTGCCCAAGCATGTCGATCAATCGCAAATCTATCAGGCAATGCTGGCAGCGCTGAAAAGCTAACTGCAAACCCCCTTGTCATCGTGACAGTCTTTGGTTGGCACGGTGATGTTAAAGAATGACTGAAGATCTCGATCGCGAGAGCCTCTGTCACTTTAGAGCGTTAAACATGGCTGGGATGGTAGCGATCGCTGCCATCCCAGTCTCTTTAAGCCTTTGCACCCTCCTCAGTAGCGACCATCATCTGAGTCTGGATTACCTTGAGCATGGCTTCCAGTTTGCTCGCCTGCCTGTGGTGGAACGCCTACTTGAGTTGGTGCGGCTTGAGGCAATCGCGTTCTTGGTGTTAACTGATTGGTCGCAGGGTCGAGTTGCGTCGATTGGGGAGGCGTTCGGCTGCAAAGGCTCTGCAAATTTACAATTCTGCCATCCTGGGTTCGCATATAGCATGGCGGCTCATCAATAGGGTTGATTGTTGCACCAGTGGCAGCCGTTGGGGTGATACAGGCGATGAAGCCCAGTGCCGTTGTCCACCTAAGCCAGGTGAGCGATCGAGAAGCATTGTTCAGTTTCATTGTTCGAGCGCTGGTAGAAGTACGAACTGGTTATAAGTAGGAGGATGAAATTAATTGTAAGATGGAGCGCCTGCTCAATACGCGTATTATGCCTGCCCCTTTACGCATTCTTTTAACCCCTATAGGACTTACGCAGTCGCCCCCTAAATCCCCCAATTCTGGGGGACTTTGAGTGCTTGCTCCCCCAAATTTGGGGGCTGGGGGGCTAGTTTTAGAGAATTTGCGTAAGTCCTGCCCTAAAGAAGATCGGATCTTAGAGAATAGTGAAGTATTTGATCAAGCAAACCAGGCAGGAATTGGTTTAACCTCAGCCCGTTCTTACTACACAAAAGATCACATCCACTCTTGGCTTCCAGCGATGCCCCGTGATGGGATGAGTTCGCCAACTATAGAAGCTGGCTGCTGTTCCGTTGACAGGTTTGGTATAAGTGCTAGTTGCTTTTCCATCTCCTGATGGGTTGGCGGTTGAACAGTTAGGATCTGGTCTCATCTAGCCTTCACAAGCTGAGAAATCGCTGAGAGATGTCTGAGAACACTATTGGCTGAATTTCAGGCAATTTCTTGTTGCGCTTCAGACAGGTTTCAGTGCTGGCTGCGATGCTTTGAGTGTGAATCAATGGTGATTCAACTGACAACACGCCGCAATCACTATCCAAATCTTTCAGTAGGAGTGCCCAATGAAAATAGCTTCTTTGCTCACAGGTGTCGCAATGGTTGGTTTGGTTACGATTGGCGATGCATCACTCAAAGCATTCAATCCATCACTGGTTGGTAAGGCGATTGCCGCTGAAGCAAAGCAATCAGGGCCTAGCGTCCAAGAAAAAATTGACCTGATTACAAAAAACAAGGGCCAAATTGGCGGTGGTGACCAACTGCGTCGCTTTTTCTATGGTGACTTGGAGCCGATCGGCATTCAAGTAGGAGGTGCTGGTCACGTCGTAAACCTTTACAACAAAGCGAACGATGTCACGTTTGCATACTGCTCCCATTTTGATGTGGTTGTTGCCGTAAAGAAAGGAAAAATCGCTCAATTTCCTGCTGCCGAAGTGAAGTAACTACGAAATTTGACCCGGCACTAAAAGGTTTTGGCAAAGCCTGTTTTATCGGGTGGTTTTTACCATTGAAATTTCCACATCGGCGAGCGGCTTCAACCTCGTCAATGCTCAAGTCGGTAAAGCCTGGTAAGTATCAGAAGTTTGTCAGGCTGACATTTCTAAGGTGATTGACTCTATACGTACTGAGCCAATCACTTTAGCTCCTGTACAACTGAAACCAACTTTACCAGGCGTAAGTAAGAGCACCGCTGTTGGCATCGCCTTTACAACGAGATCCTACGAGCAATTGTGTTCGTACTCCAAGCATCACCTGATCAATCAAAAGCAGCTTTTCTCATTCCATTACTCTAAGGATGAAATCACCATGAAAGCAAAACTGTTGTGTCTCATTGCAGGTCTAACGATGGCTAGCCTTGCTGCTTGCTCCAGTACGCCAACCGTTAATCAAGCATCTCCTAGTAGTGCTCCCGCCGCTAGTACCAGCCCTGAAGGTGCCATGAAAGGTGATGCCATGAAAGGCGACGCGATGAAAGGCGATGCCAAAGGTGATGCCATGAAAGGCGACGCGATGAAAGGCGATGCCAAAGGTGATGCCATGAAAGGCGACGCGATGAAAGGCGATGCCAAAGGTGGTGCCATGAAAAGTGATGCCATGAAAGGCGATGCCATGAAGAAAGAGACCACGACCAAACCATAATCGATCGTCTCATTAGGGTAAAGCCGCATTGCAGCAGATGGTACCCTCACGAACGCTTGTTGTAACAAACAGCAATTACAAGCATTCGTAAGGGTATCTGTTATGCATATGTCTCATCATGTTTTTTGAGGGAGCAGAAATGGAAAACCTTTCACGGCGCAGAAGGCAACTCCTGTCCTATCTTGGTTTAGGAGTTGCGGGTGCAGGCGTTGCAACGGCTTTGGGCGTCATTTCAAGACGAGCCGTTCCAGAGACGACGATCGCTCCCTCTAGTTCATCCTCTAGCAGCAGCACTCCTGCTGAAGTTGCATCAAGTAATAGTTCTCTAATCGCGTCCAGTAGAGGGTTGCCAGACTTTCAGGGTATCAGTCAGTGGCTTAACTCGGCTCCATTGGCAGTTAGTGATCTCAAGGGGAGTGTTGTGCTGGTGCAGTTCTGGACGTTTGCCTGCATCAACTGTCAGCGTACGTTGCCCTACATTGTGCAGTGGCATCAGCGCTATAGCGATAAAGGGCTGAAGGTGATTGGTATCCACACGCCAGAGTTTGCCTTTGAGCGCGATCTTAACAACGTCAAGCAGGCCTTACAGAAGCACAACATTACGTACCCTGTGCCGATCGACAACGAGTTCAAAACCTGGAGAGCTTACAACAACGAGTATTGGCCGCATTTGTTCCTGGCTGATCGCCAAGGCTTACTACGCTACGACCACATCGGTGAAGGCGCATACGATACCACCGAGCAAACAATTCGCAAGCTATTGGGCTAACGGGGCGTTTGCTATTTCTCTTAGCCTCCTCTGTGACCCCTGCTCTCTCTGTGCTGCTTTTTGTCTTCTGCCTCCTGCCTCTCCCCCCCGACCGCCAATGCCTCCCTCTACTCTCTCTATAGGACTCGCTTTTCTCGGTGGCATTCTGACTGTACTGTCGCCGTGCGTGTTGCCCATCTTGCCTGTAGTGGTTGGACGATCGCTCCAGTCTCATAAGTATGGCCCGATCGCGCTAGTGATTGGGCTGGTGGGTGGATTTGCTGTCGCAGGAAGCCTTTTGGGGATTACAGCAAGTTGGTTTGCCGCGCTGGCAAGTGTGCTGCGGTATATCGCGATCGTCATTTTGCTCTTGCTCGGCCTTTTAGCCATTGTGCCAGCCTGGAGCTACCGGATCTTTAGCTATCTGCCTCTCCACCGTTGGACGAAGGAATCGATGCGCGGTGGGCTAACGGGTGAATTTTGGTTAGGTACACAACTGGGACTTCTATGGACACCATGCGCTGGGCCAGTGCTGGGCGGCATCTTAGTGTTAGCAGCCGTTGATCATCATGTTGGTAGCGCGCTTGGGTTGCTAGTTGCCTACGGAGTCGGTGCGGCTGTTCCCTTGTTGGCGATCGCGTATGGCGGACGTGCTGCCAGCCGACGCCTGCTTAACTTACGCGCTCACAGCGCTACCCTACAACGGGTAGGAGGTGTCATGATCGTGTTTACCGCGATCGCCATCTTGCTTGGTTGGGATGTTCAAGTGCAGCTTTGGCTAGCCCCGTTTTTTCCGTCTCTACCGCTTTGAACGCAACTTACTCCTCACTTACACCACCCACACCATGTCAACATCTACAACGAACCTTATTTTTCGCTCTCTACGTAAGCTATCAATCTTGTCGTTAGTAGCACTCGCACTGATAGGCGGAGTCTCGTATTTGCGGTTCTCTCAGTCTGCCGCTAACTCGTCGATCGCGATGGTGAGTAAAGTCTTTCCTGACCCAGCTGTTAATCTCCCCACTTCAAAAGCAAAGGAACTGCGGACGGCAGTTTTTGCGGGAGGCTGCTTTTGGGGCATGGAAGCTGTGTTTGAACACCTCAAAGGGGTTTCTGATGTCGTGTCGGGCTACTCTGGTGGCAATGCCGAAACAGCCCATTATGGGTTAGTCAGCTTTGGGCAAACGGGGCATGCGGAGGCGGTCAAAATCACCTACGACCCCACTCAAGTCTCCTACGGTCAACTGCTCAAGGTTTACTTTTCGATCGCACACGACCCAACGCAGTTGAATCGGCAAGGGCCTGATGCAGGAACGCAATATCGCTCAGCGATCTTTTTTGCCAGCCCAGATGAAAAGCAGGTGGCCCAGGCGTATATCGACCAACTGAACCAAGCGCATGTGTTCCAAAAGCCGATCGTGACTCAGCTTGCTCCCTTAACGGGATTTTATGAGGCCGAAACAGAGCATCAAAATTTCATTGACAACAATCCAAATCATCCCTATGTTGTCATTCACGATTTGCCGAAGCTTGACCAACTTAAGACCAAATTTGCCGCTCTCTATCAGTAACCTTTGCATTGGTTGTCGCTTATGGATGCATCCGTTCCAACTAAACGCAAGGTAAAAGCGCCCAGCCAAGCGATCGCGGCGAAAGCCTTTCACTGGATCAATATTATTAGCTTGCTGCTCATGCTTGCCAGCGGCTTGCGCATTTACAATGCCAATCCTGTGTTTGGCGGGCGCGCAGGTTGGCATTTTCCACGCGTCTTGGTGATTGGCAGCGGGCTAGCAGAGGGGCGCGATTGGCATTTTGCCCTCATGTGGGTGTATGCGTTGAACCTGCTGGCTTATGGGCTGTATGTGTTTATTACACGTCGCTGGCAGCATCGCTACGCGAGTGGTAATGACGTGAAAGCAATCCAGGTAAGCCAAAATGCCAAACGCAAAACCTATGCGTGGCATCGGCTGGTTTATACCGCAATTATGCCGATTTTGCTGTTGGCGATCGCCAGTGGTCTTGCCATGTACAAACCTGCCCAATTACATTGGCTTGCTGCCCTCTTTGGTGACTGGCAGACCCTCCGCACTATTCATTTCATCACCGTCCCCACCGTGTTGCTGTTTACACTGATTCATTCACTCCTCGCCCTCCGAGTGGGCAACATTCGTCTGGTTAAGTCGATGTTTTTGTAGAGAAGAAAGGCAGAGGGCAGGAGGCAGGAGGAGCGGGGGAGGCAGAAGGGTTAAGTGAGTCCCTTAAACTATACCGATCGACTGTCTAGACTTACCCCTTCGAGTGCAGACCTCGACCTTTCTAGTGAAAAGCTCGACGTTTCGACCTTAAACCTCAACCTTTCGCGATCAAAGCTTCACCTTCCGAGTGCACACCTGCATCGTTCAACCTCTAAGCTCAACCCTTCGAGTGCAGGCCTCGACACTCCGAATTCAAATCTCCCCCGCTTCCCCTGCTTCCCTTGCTTCCTCTGCCTCTTTCTCTCTCCTTCCCCCTGCACCACTTGCTTCCTCCGCCTCTCTATCCCACTCTTCCCCATGAACCTGATTCTCCCCAAACGCACCCTCTCTCGCCGTCGCCTTCTGCAATGGTCTGGGCTCTCTGGTGCAGGGCTGCTGTTAAACGGGTGCGCGTCGTCGTTGTTTGCCGAACAGGTCGGTCGGTTTTCAGAACCGTTGAATGAGCGGGTTGAAGCACTGATGCTTTCTCAGAAACCTGTGCCAGAATTTGCAACCAGTGCCCTTGATCCAGCAGAAAAGCTGCTCATTAACACGTTTGACTTCACACCCAGGATTGATCCAGCGACCTTTCGGTTGACGATCGATGGTGACGTCAATCGCTCCATGCAATTAAGCCTGGCAGACCTGCAAAACATGCCGCTCACGTCGATGAACATTCGCCACGTGTGCGTTGAAGGCTGGGCAGCGATCGTGCAGTGGAATGGTGTGCGTCTGCGCGATTTAGTTACCCTGGCACAACCCAAAGACACGGTTCGCTACGTCTACTTCACCTCAGCCGATGGTTACTATGAAAGCTGGGATCTCGCTTCAGCAGTCCACCCCCAAACGTTGATGGCCTATCAGCGCAACGGGCAACCGCTCACTCCAGACAATGGCGCGCCGTTGCGATTGGCATCCCCTGTCAAGTTGGGCTACAAGCAAAGCAAATGGGTCACGCAAATCACCTTTTTAAGCAAGCTGACACCGATGAAAGGCTATTGGGAAGATCAGGGCTATGAATGGTTTGGAGGGCTGTAGCAAAGGGGCGCTTAGCACGCGATCGCGGTTGCCTGCTACCAAAACCACTCGCGTTCTAATTCTTCTATTACCTGTAGGCCACGAGGATCGCCTACTTTGAGCAGTGCCGCCTTCGCATCTTCTCTCACGCCCAGCTCGCCATCTTCAGCAAACACCTCCAAAAGAGCATCAATGGCTGTTCCATAAATGATGTTGGATGGAAGTTCGCGGCAGAGTTGCCCCAGCGTCCAAGCACAGTTGCTCCGCACAGCCGCGATCGGGTCGTGTCGTACCGACTCAATGAGCGGTGGAATGGCAGCGATCACAGCCTCATAGCTAACGGCTGCAAGCTGAGCTAATGAACTAGCTGCCCACAACCGCACTGCCGAAATATCCGTTTTCAGCGCCTCAATCAAGGTTGGTAGTGCACGGCGATCGCGGCAGTTGCCTAGTGCCCAAACCACCCCTTTACGGACATAGCCATTCCAATCGTCGTTAAAGCGCGTAATCAAAGGCTCTACCGCATCCACACTAGGGTTCCGCCCTAGCGCATAGGCGGCACTCACCCGCACCAACGGACAGGGATCAGTCAAGAGTTGAATCAGTCGGGGTACGGCGCGATCGTCTTGAAGTTCGCAAAACGCCCGTGTTGCCAACATCCGCTGGTTTGGATCCGTGGCTTCTAACAGCCGCAACATTTCCTCCGGATCAGGCTTTGGCTCCTCTAACCCAGCATCAGCAGGCTCCATGTGATCCAGAGGACTCTCCAGATCGTCCTCAAAATCGAGGACACTCAAGTCATCGTCATCATACATATCTGTAACTTTACCGCACCAAGCGACCTCGCTGAAAGGCGGAGAAGGCAAAAGGCAGAGGGCAGAAGGCAGAAGGAGTTGTAAAGCCTTCGGCATGGCTTCACTAGGGTTGTTAGTTTTTAGTTGCTAGACACTGCTAGAAGGTAAGAGGCTGACCGCTGACGGCTGATAGCTCAAAAATGAAAGGTAGAGGGCAGAAGGTAAAGGAAAGAAGTTTTTAGTTGTCGGAAGATACCCCAACCCCCTCCTCCATTTCGACCTCTACTCAACCACATCGTCTTTCGCTATGGTGCTGCTATCGAAGCGTGCGTCTGTTCGCAAAAGCTCCTGAAGTTCAGATGTAGATATAGGTGGGCTAAACAAGGTGCCCTGCATGGCATAACAGCCACTTTGCCGCAAAAATTTAAACTGCTCGATCGTGTCTACACCCGTAGCGATGACTTTAAGCTGTAGGCTTTGCCCGATCGCAATCATCAGTTTGGCAATCGCAGCAGCATCACTATCGGTCAACATTTTTTGAATAAACGAAGAGTCAATCTTCAGCCCATCCAGGGGAAAGCGCTTCAGGTGGCCTAGAGATGAATAACCACTACCAAATTCATCCAGGGCAAGGTGGAGGCCGATCGCCTTGAATGCTTGAAATTTCTCACTGGTCATATCCACTTCTTTCATCGCGTAGGCTTCGGTCAGTTCTAGCATTAGCACCTCTGGGTCAAGCGCGGTTTGCTGCAACACGGCAGAAACGGTAGACACCAAGCGCTCTTGTGAAAGCTGAAACTGCCGCGCTGACAGGTTTACTGCTAGACGGATGGGGCGCTGTGCTACGGTTTGTAACTCTTTTGCTTGCGTGCAAACAGTTTCTAACATCCATTGCTCGATCGGGTCTACAACCGCCTCCTCTGCAACTGGCATTAGCACACTGGGATGCATCAAGCCCCGCTCTGGATGATTCCACATGAGTATCGCTTCTGCGCCAATGATCCGCCCGGTGATTAAATTCACCTGTGGTTGATAGTAAATTTCTAGCTCATGCTGATCCAGCGCAAGTGTGAATTGGCTCTCCATAAAGCGACTTTCAGCCGCTATAGTCGCCATCACGGGAGTATAGACCTGATACTGATCGTTCTGACTGACTGACTGCACGGCCAGATCAGCACAGGTTAGCAACTCGCCAGGGGCGTTACCATGATCTGGGTAGAAGGCAATGCCCGCTCTCATCTGCACTTGAATGCTCTGTCCATCAAGCTGATAAGGCTCAGTGAGGGCAGCCAGAAGTCGTTTAGCCGCATCTGCGATCGCGCTTTCGCTGGGGAGAGCATTGAGCAAAATGCCAAAATCGCTGCCTGCAAGACGCGCTACCGTATAGTTGGCAGCAGCTTGTTTGAGGCGTGCGGCGACCTTTTGCAGCACGTGATCACCGCTAAAGTAGCCCAAGGTCGTGTTGATTGCCCTAAAATCTTTCAAATTAAACTGCACAATAGCTACAAGTCGATTGGACTGCTGTGCATGCTCGATGGCTTTTTGGCATTCAGTATGAAACGAAATGCGATTGGGAAGGCTCGTGAGAGGATCGACATACGCGATTTGCCCCAAAGTACTGGCAGCCCGCTTCATTTCATCAATGTAGGGTTTGGTCAAAGCGGCCTGTTTGTTTAGACGGGCGGCGATCGCACCCAGTAGCTCCGCACGCTTAAAGGGCTTTGTCAGGTAATCATCTGCACCGAGTTCCATTCCCTGCCGGAGATCTGTGCGATCGGCTTTGGCACTCAAAAAAATGAAAGGGATCATGGCCGTTACTGGCTCATGGCGAAGTTGCTGCAAGACTTCATAGCCGTCAAACTCAGGCATCATGATGTCGCAGATGATCAGGTCAGGTTCATATGCCTGCGCCAATTTCACACCTGTAAGGCCATCATCAGCGAACAAGACCTCGAACGCTTCAGCTTTCAGCAGCTTGAGTATCAGCGCGCTGACAAGGGGGTCATCCTCAATCACTAAAATCTGAGCCATTGTGCTTCTCTTTTGCCAACCCGCACGGTTGAGCAGTGGACAATATGACAAGGCGATCGCTCAGCCGTTACAGGCAAAGCTAGCGCTAAGGACAAGCGGTGTCGTGTTAATCAGGAACCGTTGCGATCGTCCAATCGGTTGTCACCTTCCTGGTGATGGCAAACGGGAGCCTGAATGACGTTATGCCAAGCATCTGTGGCACAACGTGTCGCTTTTAGCATGCCCGTAGCAGACGCTAAATTAACTTGAGTAACGTTGAAAACAGGCAATTATGCGCCTGTATAGGCCCAACTGTGGGCTATCTCGCTGTAACCAGCTAACCTTTGTGTTCAAAACGTCTCATTGGAGAGTATGATGCGGTCGGTTGCAGCTAAGATTTTTAATCATTCAACTGCACCAGAACTGACCTGTCTTGCTAAGGTTGAGAGTGCTACGAGCGCGATCGATCGGGTTTGTTGCACTCTTGCTTAATCCGTCTTACTAGTGATAAAACCTGACTTTAAGGTTGTTAGTGTTAAAAAAAGCTGCCGAACCAGACTCGTCGTTCGATTGCTGGGAGATTTCTCTTGATCCAGCACTGCCCAGGTTGTTAATCCCCAGGTTATGAGTATGAACCCTGACGTTAAAGAAACCGAATTTCCTGATACAAGCCCTTCAGACTTTGCTCCTGAGACAAATTTGTCCCTGGAAGAGCCACCATTGTTGCCGCCTGCCTCTGAGACAGAAACAGAGACAAGCCAGCAGTTGAAGCAGGTTGCCGATCGCATTTATGCCTTTTTGTCTGGATTGCCTGACTATTTATCTGACTTTTTTGGTGAGTATAGGCGTCCCATCATTACACTTGGCTTGATTTTTGGGTCGATCGTTTCAGTTAAACTGACGCTCGCCCTCCTGGGTGCCATCAACGACATTCCTTTACTGGCTCCCACCTTTGAGCTGATTGGGTTTGCCTACACAGCCTGGTTTATCTATCGGTACCTCTGGAGAGCATCCAACCGAGAAGAGCTAGCGGCTAGTTTCGGTTCCTTGAGAGACCAGGTATTAGGCAGAGGCACCCCTAAGATCTAGTTCTTGTGCTCATTTGGTAAGACATAAATTGCAAAGCACAAACGGTTGCCCTCATGGAACACAGTTTGGCAATTTCCCTTGGTGGGTAAGCCTACTGGTCATGAGGGCAACACGATATTTGGCTCAGATCTTTATTTCTTTATCTAAACTTATTTTCAAGAGAAGATGGCGTTTCCCGCTCTGAATCAAGCAAAGCTTAAACGCCGTTCTTCTTACCTGCGTACGCTTGGCTTCATAGACCCGAAGCAGTCCAGAGCCAAGCTAAAGTGTTGATCATCCGTTGTTGGCAGCGCTGGCTTCTGGGTGCGATATGCGCGGGAAGTGTTCATCCACCAAAGCTCCGATGTCCTCGGCGGAGACGCGGCTGTAGCGAGTTTTGTCAGGCATAAACACAATGTTAGGCCCCGCCTTGCAGTGCTTCATGCAGCCTGTGCCCTGAATTTTGACATCAGATAGCTCACGATCGCTCAAAGCTGCTTCTAGAGCATGACAGACTGCTTTACCACCTCGTTTCATACAGTCTGACTTTTGACAGACGAGAATTTTGGCGCTAGCGGTAGGTCTGGGCACGGTCACTGATGGCGTTTCTTCTAGCTTTCCAGGCGTAGCAAGGCTCACTCTGTAGGCCTTAAAGGTTGTCTGCTCAGGCTTGTGGCTCAGTTTCTTTTTGCCCAAAACTTGAATCCACGCCCCTGGAACGATCGCTTGATCCAGCGAGAACCGCACCTCTTTTGCCAGCTTCACTACATGCTCTCCATCTGCCGTTAAAAGCCGTAAGCACTTGGGAGTACCCTCTTTAAACACGAAGCCTAAACACCGTCCTTCCAAGCTCAAGGTCGATCGCCGCTCTGTTTTGCTCATATGTTGTTCTAAGGGGTCGTTCTAAGGGTTGTGGGGACGTTTCTATTGAGAAAATTACTCAATAAGTCTATTCACTAAGCTACAACAAAAAAGTGCTCTTGCAAGCCCCCCGTCAGGCGTTTTTTGACAGATTCAACGCGATCGCGGCTGCTCGATAGCTAGTCATGACTCCGCAGCGTCTGCCTATCGGGCGTTACGATGAATGATAGGCTGAGGAGATGGACATTAGTTGAAACGTTATGCCAACGCTTAAATCAGATTTGACTACAGAAACGGCTCAAGGTGTTTTGAGGCCGTTTCTTTGCGTCGATCGATCACCTGAAACCACTCCCGAAGCTGCACTCATACGACAGGCACTCTTGCTCGTTGCTGCCCATTCTGACTATCAAATCTTAGGCATCTGTGCTGACACAATCAACCAGGCCACGATCGCGCTCAAGTCTTACCTCAAAGCGCTAGGCTACGAAGCAACGCCTGAAGTCACCTTGCTAGAAGGCTCTGTGTACGTCAAATTCAACCCGAAGAGCGATCGTTGCCACGTTGCGCCCTATACAGGTACCCATCGAGGCGTCCTTGTTTCCTGCCAGTCTGCTTATGATGGTGACGTGAACGAAACCTTTGGGCATTTGCCGTTAGATTTATTTGAAGAGCCAGCTCAAAGCTAAAACTCCCCCTTCGCCTTCTGCCTCCCCTGCTCCCTCCGCCTCCCCCGCTTCCTCATGTTAGCGACCCCTCTTCCCTTAGCGCTAGAGCAACTCCGCGATACGTTACGTCCAGGGCAGCGAGAGATTGCGCTGTGGCAAGGAGGCCTGTTAGCAGTTTCGGCAGTTCCAGGAGCTGGGAAGTCTACCGGGATGGCGGTAGCCGCCGCGATCACTATTGCTCAGCATCAGCTTAATGCCCGCCGTCAACTCGTAGTCGTGACCTTTACGCGATCGGCAGCCGCAAACTTAAAGGCAAAAATCCGTCAGAACTTGCAGGCGTTGGGGTTACCACCAGGAGGCTTTTTGGTGCAAACGCTGCACGGGCTGGCGTGGGCGATCGCGCGTGCCCATCCAGATTTATCCGGCTTGAACCCAGACAGCGTGTTAGTCACGCCAAACCAGAACCATCGGCTCATTCGTACCTGCGTTGAACAGTGGATCTCGGCGAATGCCCGTCACTATCAACTTTTGCTGGAGGGGCGGCAGTTTGACGGCGAGGAAACCGAGTGCCTCCGTCGGCAATCTGTGTTGCGATCGGAGGTACTGCCAGCGCTGGCAACGACCGCCATCCATGAGGCGAAAAGCTCCGGCTTAGTGCCAGATGAACTGCGATCGCAAAGCAATGAGATTGACGATCCGTATGCTGTTTTGACGATCGCCGCTGGACTATACGAGTTCTACCAGACCCAACTCCGCTTTCGGAACCTGATTGACTACGACGAAATGATTTTGGCGGCGCTGCGCGTGTTGGATGATCCGGTAGTGCGCCAGTTCTGGCAGCAACAGGTGTTCGCCGTCTTTGAGGACGAGGCACAAGATTCCAGTCCCCTACAGACCCAACTGCTAGAGATTCTAGCGGCTGATCCGGCTGATCCAGAAAATCTCGATCGAAAGAATTTGGTGCGCGTAGGCGATCCCAACCAGGCAATCAACTCCACTTTTACCCCAGCAGATCCCATCTTTTTCCGAGACTTTTGTGACGCGTGTCGTGCCCAAAAGCGGCTAGCTACGATGACACAGGCAGGACGCAGCAGTCATCCCATCATCGATGCAGCCAATTTTGCTTTGCAGTGGGTTAACCAATCCAGATTGGCAGGGGACGAGCAACCCTTTAGTGTTCAAATAATTCAGCCAGTTGCTTTAGATGATCCGCAACCCGATGCGAATCCTGCGCCAGAAGGTGTGGGACTGGAGCTACACACGCCAGACGACGTGTACCAAACGGTAGAACGCATCGGGCAACGATCTCTGGCATTGTTCAAAAAACAGCCTGAGCGACGGGCCGCGGTACTGGTTCGAACCAACGAGCAAGGGCGCTTTGTGGCAAAGGAACTGCACCGATGGTATGGCGATACCTTGCGGGTGTATGAAGTTGGTCAACGCGATCGCCAGTCGCATGTACCAGCCGAAATGCTGACCTTACTGCAATTTCTCGATCGCCCCCACTCGCCCGATAACCTGAAAGCGGCTCTCACGGTTCTGGTTGCCCGCAAGCGCATTCCTACTCAAGATCTCAACGCGATCGTCAGCTTTCCAGAACAGTTTCTCTATCCTGGCCCCCTCGACCCCGCCCAACCTGATGCCGTAGCCGAAGCACGCCTCTACTGCACCAGCCTTCTCAACGCCCGCCTACAACTTCCAACCGCCCAACTCATTCCGTTTCTGGCGCAGACACTTGATTATGAGCAAACAGAGCTAGCCACTGCCGACAAGCTCACAGAGCGCCTTGCCCAGCAGACGACTGACAACCACGCTCTTTCAGGCGTTTTGGGGCTTTTGAGCGAGATCGTCACCTCAGAGCAGTTTGAACCCGTCGAGACAGATGATGCGGAAGAGCGCTACATCCGTGCTGGGCAGTTAACCGTCATTACTATGCACAAAGCCAAAGGACTGGATTGGGACTACGTGTTCATTCCCTTTCTGCACGAGCAAACCATTCCTGGGACCCAATGGATTCCACCACAGGCGCAGTTTCTCGGTGACTTTACGCTGGCAGAGATCGCACGCGCCCAGATTCGCGCTAATTTGCATCATCAGGTTTTGCTGTCTTCGATCGAGGATGCCTGGGCGCGCGCCAAACATTTGAAAACGGCAGAAGAGTTTCGTCTGCTTTACGTCGCCATGACGCGAGCAAAACGGCTGTTGTGGCTATCGGCAGCTCAAAAAGCCCCTTTTACGTGGAACAAACCAGAAAATTTGCAAGAACGTGAACCGTCTGCGATCGTACTTGCCCTAAGAGAACGGTTTCCCGCCGCTATTATGGTGTAATACGCATCGGTATCATACGTATTACGGTGTCATACATGCGGTAATCCGAATCAGGAAAATGAGTGTCTAGCCGTGAAGATGAAAGAGTCGCATCACGCCAAGACTCATGGCTTTCTCATTGGACGTTAAGTTAATGCGTCTAAAGTGAGAGTGGAGAATGGTTTAACTGTGCTTAAAGAGCTTACAAAGCTATACCCTGAGGTTGTTGTTTCGGTGGCTTTTTGAGAGAGAATAGTGAGAGCAACATGAGAGAGTGTTGCAAAAGTTAACAAAAACCCTTAAATACGTTTAGTGCCAAATGGCTGGATGGAGGCTCAATGGAAGCCCGTTTGATTAGATTTTTACAAGAAGAACTGGCAATTTCGGATTCTGCAATCGCTACAGTTAAACGCCACCAGGAGTTCAACGCAACCTTGCTGCCCATGCTCCTATGGCAATATGGACTTGTAACGTTAGAAGAACTCGATCGGATTTTTGACTGGCTTGAAACGGCTTAATAGCAAAGGGCAGCGCCTACCAGCAGTAATCTCAAAGTCCGCGATCAACTGCCACGCCTTCTAAATAGCGCTGCTAAAATGCCTGAGTTTGTGCTGGGTTCCCTGCGCGACGCACTGCAACAGAAAGGCAAGATTGTTTAGCCTGACGATCGCGGCCTGGTTTGGCAAAGGCTTGGCTTCAGTCACAACGGGCCGCGCACTAGGCAGTGTTTTAAAACTTCAATCGTTTCATTGCTGATAGCTTCTGCCCCCTTTTCTTGTATGCCCAAAGGGCTTTAAGCCCCCATGCTGGGGGACTTTGAAGCTGGTTTGTAAGCCCCCAAATTTTGGGGGTTGAGGACTTCCGAGGGTTTTAAAACACGCACTAGCCTACTCTCCCGTAATCGACAGTTCCTCGACCCAGATGTATGGGCAAACGCCACCAGGCGTCAGATGTGCCTCTGGCTCAATGTAAAGGATGGTTTTGAGCAACTCCAGAAAATCACCTGCAACGGTGGCAGATTCAATGCTGGTGCGCTGACCGTTGTTAACCAGCCAACCATCAAACGGTAGCGAGAAGGAACCTTGAAGCGCCTTCACACCTGCATGGAGGGCATGGAGGTCGTCAATGAGCACGACGTTTTCGGCAGTCTCTAGACGATACGCTTGCTCGGCCGATTTGCTAGTGAAGACGTGGTAAAAGTGCGGACTGACCGTTACTTTTGCACCCATATTTGCATGTCCTGTGGGCTGGGTGTTGAACCGCTTCGCCGTACCAGCGCTGTGAAGGAAATTGACCAGCATTCCATCGGCAATCAGTGGAATCCGACGAGTGGGTGTGCCTTCGCCATCAAAGGTGGCGATCGCGATGTTGTCTTGATGCAGCGCATCATCCGCTATAGACAGTAAAGGAGACGCAATCTGAGTGCCCAAGGACTCCGGCGTTGAGAGGCTCTGGTGATCGAGAATGCTTTGGGCGTTGAACAAGTTGGAGAACGCGCCCAACAAGCTCAAAAACGCTTCTGGTGAAAAGACAACGCGATATTTGCCAGTTGGAATTTTCTGATAGTCGAGGTGGCTGATCGTTTTTTCAATAGTTTCTTTCAAGCAGCCATCCACATCGAGCGACTCGAGACCGCGACTAATGCGGAATGCACCTGCACTGCGAGGTTTTTTGCCGTCTTCTTCCGTTTTGGTGTAGAGATAGAGCGAAGTGGTAGAGTAGGCTTCTGTCCTCAAAGCACCGTCGCTGTTGAGGTAGAAGTGATCGATGTCGCGTTGTGCGAGTCCGTTATAAGGAACAGACGCGATCGCGGGATGTGCCTCCGTCAGCTCCTGCTCCGCTGTAACCAGTTTTTCGACGAGAGTTGAAATCGGAGCCTGTGGCGCTTTCTCTGCAAATTCGCGTGCGAGGGGAGCCGTCGCTTCAGGGCTAAAGTCCGGAGCGTTTTCTTTGACGCCAAAAAAACTGGCTTCGTAAGCAGTTTTAAGTGCGAGTGCTAACCCGTTTGGATCAACATCGGTCGTGGACGTAATGCCCATTGTTTGGTCGTCGTTCCACACTCGTACAGTCACGCTAGAACGATTGGACGCTTTTACCTGATCGGGTTTACCTTGATCGACCTTGGCGCTGCTTTCATCCACCGTAGAGCCGTAGATGTCGAATTTGTGGATTCCCAAGCGATCGGCAGCTTCTTTTGCCTGCGTCGCTAATTCTTTGATTGTCGGCACAGCCATTCTCTCAACCCTTAAAAACTTCCGATGTGACGGTCTCTTTCAGTATGAACGATCGCGCTTACTTGAGCTTGATTCTAGCAAGTCGCAGTCTTAGAGGGCTAACAAAGCCTGATGAGGGTTTTAGCTCATCCATCGAAAATCCAGGTTTTGGGTGAGCTACCGTCACTTGCGCCCACTCTTTCATTTGCGTTAGCGCATGGCATCGGGTATTCTCACTCCATTAGATATTTTCACTTCGTTAGACATCGGTTTGGTTGAGCTATGCGATCCTGGCAGCGAGTGGCACGCTTCTTCCAACAGACCTTTAGCGACGACAGCTTTCTAAGGGCGTTACGAGGGTTTGAAGGGCTAATCTCTAAGATTTTGTCGATCGCAATGGTGTTTGTGATTCTACTGGCGGTTTACGACTTAGTCACGTTTTTAGGGTCAGATCTTTTTAGGCAGCCTTATGGCCGCTTTGGAACAACCCTATTCACGATCTTTGGGTTGTTCCTAAATGTTCTCATTGCCCTAGAGATTTTGGAGAATATTACGGCCTATCTGAAAAATCACGTGATTCAGGTGGAACTGGTGATTGTCACCTCGCTGGTTGCCGTTTCGCGAAAAATCATTATTTTGGATCTGCAAAAAACAGCAGGTTTAGATCTCATTGCCCTGGCGGCAGCAATCCTAGCGTTATCAATTAGCTACTGGCTTGTGCGCCATGTGAATCGACACGCTAAGACGCGCGATTCGGATGAGTCTTGAGTTGGGTGGGTGTGAATGTGTAGGGTGTAGAGTGTAGGGCAATGAAAGCTAATGTATGACTGAGTTCTTTCAATTTGAAGCCGATTTTGTCGAGTCGCTGCGCTGCATTCCCATGCAGGTACGGCTAAAGCTAGATACCTGCGGCATTAAGCTGAAGCTGCCGCAGTGGCACCAGATGACGCAGGACGATCGTCGATCGCTCCTTGAATTACCCTGCGAAACAGCTTTAGACGTGCAAGCCTACCGCCACTCTCTGACCCAGCTTGTTCGGGAACGAACGGGTGCTGTTGCCTCAACGTTGGCGATCGACTCCGCACCACCCTGGCTGGATACGACCGCTATTCCAGAAAGTGTGCAAACAAAAGCCCTGGAAGTTGGCGTTGCGATCACCCTTGACCAATGGGATCAATTGCTGGTCGTTGAGCGCTTTGCACTCATTAAACTCAGCCGTTCTAACCATGAAAACGCCAATTTTTTACCTGCACTAAAAGAATTTCACGTCATCTAATAGCTGTGGAAAGGAAGGCGCGGCGTGGATGCGGCATGAATGAATGGAAAGATCTGGGTGAAGAGATTCTGTCGCAGGCCTGCCCTGTACGCATGCATAAGCACAATCGTAGAGAGCACCATAACGTATTCTTGTAGAGACTTTATCAAGGCAAGGAGTCTGAGCATGGTTCACCGCTACCGTCGTCGTCAACTGCTGATCTATGCTTCGACGGCTCTAGGGAGCAGTTTGTTGTTGAAGGCGTGTGCGAATCCAACGCCTACGGAAAGTCCAGCGGTGAGTAGTGCTGCCAATTCATCACCCGCAGGAACAGGCTTTAAGGTCGCGATCGTCTTGCCAGGGCCAATTACAGACAAAGGCTGGAACCAGGCAGGCTATGAGTCAATGGCTATCGTTAAAACCAAGCTTGGTGCCGAAACAGCCTATGTGGAAAAGGTGGCTCAGGCTGACCAGGCTGAAGCGCTATCTGACTTTGCTCGACGTGGCTTTAACCTGATCATTGCTCACGGTGGACAGTTTGAAGCCGCCGTTAAGCAGGTAGCAACGCAGTTTCCAAACGCCTTTTTTGTGATTTCAGACGGAGTTGCCACTGGCAGCAATATTGCCTCTCTGCAAGTGAACCATCTACAAATTGCTTACCTATGTGGGATTGTGGCCGCCGAAATGAGCAAAAGCAACAAAGTGGCCTTCCTCACAGCCCAGTCGTTCACCACAACTGATCAAGAACGTCGGGGTTTTGAACTGGGGGCAAAGTCGGTAAAGCCAGCGATCGAAGTCAAAGCCAGTTACACAAACGACTGGAACGATGTCAGCAAAGCAAAGGAGGCAACCCAAGCGCTTTTAGCAAGCGGTGTTGATGTGGTTTACAACATGCTGGACGCCGCCGCCGCAGGTGTGATTGAAACGGTAGCAGACAAGCAAGCCTACGCGATCGGCTACTTTGAAGACCAGCTCAGCCGCGCCCCCAAAACCGTTTTGACCAGTGCTGTGCAAAATTATGGGCTGGCGATCGAGACCGTGGCTGAGATTGCGAAAAATGGGCAGATCAAAGGAGACGTCTATACGCTAGGACTCGATAAACCCGACATCTTGCGCTTGGGTGAGTTCAGCGCGATCGTCTCTGAAGCCACTAGGCAGAAGGCATTACAGGCAAAAGACGCACTCGCCGCCCAAAAAATTGCCTTTGAAGATTGCAAACTAGGTGGGAAAGCGAGTTGGTGTATCAAGGGGGCAAAAACCACATAGAGAACAAGAGAATCTAATAGAAGTCAGGAGTCAGACTGCATTCAGGAGATAAACTGCGCTTACCATCACTGGCTTCTGGCTCCTGACTCCCCTTCCTATCTACACTGCTACAAACGGCACGAACGGTCACTCAAAGGCTAGCCGTTTTGCCTGTTTCTGCTTGCGATGGAATGGGTTGAATATTACTGAAACCCATGCCACTGACGATTTCACGCAGTAGTGAAATTTGCTCCTCAAACTCCAAGCCTTCAATTTGTCCAACCGCTTCTGTAACAGGTTTGGCTGCTTGATAGCCTGCTGGTAACCCAACCACGCTTTGACCCATAGCCTGCGCCCAGGCAAACCAGACCATCAGTTGGTTATTTTCTTTTAAAGCCCCATAAGCATGACCATACTCACTATCCACCCCATTCACAATGTCTCGCATAATATCAAGCTGCGTGTCATGAGACAGGGTGTAGAAGTTGTCCATTAAAAGAGGCGCTAGCTCAGGGTCTGTGGCAGAGGGAGCCGCAGGCGTGATTGAATCTCCCATTTTTTTATACACAAGGTACAGCAACGCTAGCTTTGCGTCAGTATCCAGCTTTTTAAAAGCCTTTAGTACCGCTTGTGTCTTCTCTGGTAAGTACTCACTTGAAGACACATCTTGACTAGCAGATTGAGACATAACAAACTCCGTTAGAGAGGCGAAATAGACATCATTTATAAGGTGTATCGAATCTTACAGTTACTAACCCCTTTCCAAAGGGAGAGGTTCAGCGAACAGTTTTTCTGATTGATGTCTTTCCCTGGAGGAACAGCGAGATCTGCCCAAAGGTGATCAAGTGATGACGATCGCTTTGCTAGGGTATCCATATTAGTCAAAGCGTTCTAATAGGAGTCTTTATGTCTGAAGTTGCCAATAATATCGACACGGCTGAGAATTACGATGCTCAGCAAATGGTTGAAGAGATTGAAACGACTGATCGCAAAGCCCCTGATGCCAATGTGGATGCTGACTACGAAGCGTCAAAACAGTTTAGTGTGAGCAACATTGATCGCACGGAAGAGGGGGCTAATGCTGCCGAGGCGGCGACTGCTCCTAAATTTGAGGTTCCCATTACAGAAGAAGCTACGCTGCCAGCCGATGCGACGGGTAATCCTGACGATTACAAGCAAATAGCAGCCGATGCGAATCCAAACTCACAGGCGACCAGCAATGTGAATGATGACCTGGTGCAAAAGGCGTTAGAAAAAGGCAACGCTGGTAAATAATTCTTTTTCTGTTTACTTGGTTAGTCGAGTTTAGCTAAGGGGCTGGCGATCGTCAGCCCCTTTTTTGGCATAAGGTAACGGCTTGTTTGAGCGCTAAATCGGCGCTTCAGCCATGCTTTTTAGGTCTAGAGCAAGTAAATGTGCTTGAAGATACAGTTTGCTCCTACAGAAGCCGTTTAATGACTGCTTAGAGCACGATCGCATAACGTGAAATTCGCGCAGTGTCGAGTTCGGGCAACGTTGATCGTAGACGGTGAACGTTAGACCATCAGCGCGTTCACTGCTCGACTAAAAGCAATGCCTGACTGAAAGCAAGGTTCTGCTTCAAAACGTACTGCTCCAATCCCGTTCTAACCGCTGCTGTTTAAAGCCCGTCTACAAGGAAGAGAGAAAGCATGGCCGGATTCAATCGTCGTCAGTTTCTGGTGTATGGTTCAGCCGCACTGGGCAGTAGCCTCTTGTTTAACGCCTGTGCCAATAGCCCGACCACTAGCAGCAGTCCTGCGTCATCCGCTGCGTCTCCCTCTGTATCTTCCAGTGCGGCAGGCTCAAAGACTGGGTTCAAAGCGGCAATGGTGCTACCAGGCATTATCACCGACAAAGCCTGGAACCAGGCAGGGTATACCGGGTTAGAAGAAATCAAGTCTAAACTCGGTGCCGAAACCGCTTATGTCGAGAAGGTTGGTCAGGCAGACCAGGCCGAAGCGCTGTCTGACTTTGCTCGACGTGGATTCAACCTGGTATATGCCCACGGAGGGCAGTTTGACGCGGCGGCCAAGCAGGTGGCTACCCAGTTTCCTAAAACGTTCTTTGTCGTGGTCAACGGGTCTGCCACTGCCCCTAATGTGGCCTCTCTGCGGCTGGATAATTTGCAGGTGAGCTATCTGTGTGGCATTCTCGCTGCCTCTGTAAGCAAGTCGGGCAAACTAGCCTATATTGCTGGGCAAGAATTTTTGGCGACACAAGAAGAGCTACGCGGCTTTACGCTGGGTGCCAAATCAGTCAAACCGAGTGTTGAGGTGAAACATACGTTTACAGGCGACTGGAACGATGCGGCAAAAGCCAAAGAAGCCGTCGATGCCCTTGTCTCTGCGGGCGCTGATGTGGTCTATCCCTGGCTCGATAATGCCGCTCCCACTGCACTAAAAACGGCAGAAGAAAAAGGAGCCTACACGATCGGCAATACGGTTGATCAGTATGACATCACGCCAAAATCCATTCTGACTAGTGCGGTGAAGCGAATCGATCTGGCGATCGGTAAACTCGCTGACCTGTCATCCAAAAATGAACTCAAAGGGCAACTCTATTCTTTAGGGCTAGAGGAACCCGAAATTCTGTATCTCGGTAAATACGGCAGTGCGGTACCTAAAGCACTTCAAGATAAGGTGAAAACAACTGAAGACGCCATTCTGGCTAAAAAAATTACCTTTGAAAGCTGCTCTGAAGGAGGCAAAGAAACTCGCTGCGTCAAAGGGGCGTGAGGAGAGAGAAAGGAGTTGTTGGTTGTCAGTTGTTGGTTTTTAGCAAGAGGCAGAAGGCCGCATAAAGGAGGCAACCATGCACCTAACCCCTACACCCCACACTCCCTACCTCCGCCTTGACGGTATCACCAAGCGCTTTGGCAACTTTACCGCCAATGATCAGATTAATTTAGAGATCCAGACGGGGGGCATTCATGCACTGCTGGGTGAAAACGGTGCGGGCAAAACGACTCTGATGAATATTCTGAGTGGGCTGTACCGTCCCGATGCGGGGCAGATCTATCTCAACGGGCAGCCTGTGGAGATCACATCACCCAATGTGGCGATTCAGCAGGGCATTGGCATGATCCATCAGCACTTTATGCTGGTGCCCCAACTGTCGGTCGTTGAGAATATCGTGCTGGGGACTGAAACCACGCTACGCCTGAACTTGCGGCAAAAGGCTCACGAAATTGCCGCGATGTCAGAAGGCTACGGGTTGGCGATCGACCCCTATGCCAGAGTCGGCGACTTACCTGTTGGCACACAGCAACGCGTCGAAATTTTGAAAGCACTGTACCGTCAGGCAAAACTGCTGATTTTAGATGAACCAACGGCGGTACTGACACCCCCAGAAGTCAACACGTTTTTTGAGGTTTTGCGTCAACTAGCCGCCAAAAATCACACGATTATCTTTATTAGCCACAAGCTAGAGGAAGTTCTGAGACTGTGTGATGCCGTGACGGTACTGCGGCGTGGAAAGGTCGTGGGCACAACCACAACGAAAGGCTCGACCCGTCAAGCGCTAGCACGGCTCATGGTCGGTCGAGAGGTTTTGTTTCAAGTCGATAAGCGATCGGGTGATGCCACCCAGCAGGAGACCATCGATCGGGCCCTGCCCGATCGTGTGGTCTTAGAACTTCGAAACCTTCATGTGAATGACGATCGTCAGCTAGCTGCATTGAAGGGCATTTCTTTGCAGCTCCACGCTGGAGAAATTTTGGGTGTGGCGGGTGTAGATGGCAACGGGCAGCGAGAACTGGCAGATGCGATCGCGGGACTCCGCTCGGCCTCGCAAGGCAGCATCACGCTCAATGGCATCAACATTACCCAATGGACAGCGCAACAGCGGGTCAAGCAGCTTAAACTTGGCTACATTCCCGAAGATCGCCAAAAAATGGGATTGGTTATGCGCTTTAGCATCGCCCGCAACCTGATTCTCAAAGCTTTTCAACGGTTGCCCTTTTGCCGCCACTGGTTGCTTCAGCGATCAGCGATCGCCACTAATGCGAATGAAGCCATTCAAGCCTTTGATATTCGAGCCACCAGCGGCGACCTTCAGGTGCATCAATTGTCGGGCGGCAACCAACAAAAAGTGGTGCTGGCTCGTGAACTAGCAGGCGAACCCGCGTTAATTATTGCCATGCAGCCCACGCGTGGTCTAGATGTCGGCGCAACGGAATATGTGCAAAAAGCCCTGCTGGCAGAGCGATCGCGCGGGGCCGCTATCCTCTACATTTCTACGGAATTGGAAGAAGTAATGACCATGAGCGATCGCATCGCCATCCTTTATGAAGGCCAATTTCTGGCAATTTTAGACGCTGAAACCGCAACAGTGGCAGAGATTGGACTTTTGATGGCGGGCGATCGACCAGCGGTACAGCCAACGAGCTTAACGACCACCAGTGAGGGTGATAGTTGAGCTGCTCGTAACAGGCATCAGACGAGGCGATGCCCACTATCCACGTGGAGTACCTCTCCGGTGACAGTGGCGCTGTTCATGAGAAAAATCACAGCTTGAGCAACCTCTGTAGCCAGGGAAAGGCGCTTCACTGGAACCTGAGTTGCCACCCCGCTAAATACCGTCTGCTTCTCTGCACCCAGAATGTTATCCCACATGGGCGTATCCGTCCAGCCTGGAGAGACCGCATTGACTCGAAGGGGAGCTAATTCAAGCGCCAGTGCACGTGCTAGCTGTTCGGCCGCCGCCGTAGCAACCGCCGTAGCCCAGGCTCCTGCGACGGGTCGATCGGTCGATAGCCCGCCTGTAAAGGTCAGCGAACCTGTCCCATTCATTTTAGGCACTGCCGCACGCACGACATGCACTGACCCCCAAAGACGGGTATCGATCGCTCGACGAAAGTCAGCCATGCTTCCTTCCAAGACATTACCGCCCACAAAGCCGCCTGCTGCCACATAGACATGGTGGATAGTAGGCAAGTCTGCAAAGGCCGCATGAATCGCCGCTTCGTCGGCAAAATCAGCGATCGCAAGGCGCACACCACCCAATTGCGTTGCCACCTGCTTTAGTTTTGTTGCCTCACGGCTGATAAGGGTCACATCAGCTCCCAACTGTTTGGCAAGGGTGCCTGTAGCCAGCCCAATACCGCTACTTCCGCCCACAATCACTACGTGCTGATTGTTTAAGGGGTGCAAGCTCATGCTTCAACGCCTCCCATGCTCTTGCCCTGCAACAGGCCAGCCAAACTTTGTTGGAAGCTTTCTCGCTGGCTCAATTGGCTGAGCCACGTAGCCGTTTTGGGCCTTGAGCGGATGAGCGTCGCCCCTTCTTGCGTCATGTTGACGTAGTACACCATCGCGCCTGTAAGAATGTCTGCCAAACTCAAGCGATCGCCCACCAGAAACGTATCGACCAGTTCGCGCTCCAGGACATCCAGTGGTAGTGCGATCGCAGCTACCGCAGCTTCCACAACCGCCTCATCGGGTTGGTTGCCCAGGATGGGAGACATCACCCGTTGCAGAAACAGTTGCATCACCCCCACTGGATACAAATAGTGAGCCGCAATCCCAAACCACTTGTGCATGTGTGCTCGCGCTTTGGGATGTGCAGGTTGCAAAGAAGCACCGTCAAAAGCTTCGTCAATGTAGCTCAAGATAGCAGGGGTTTCATAGAGAACAAACTGCTCCTGCTGCAAGACAGGCATTTTCCGAAAAGGATTGAGTTTGGTGTAGGCATCTGTGGTGAGATAGTCAAACCCAATCTCATTGAAGTGGTAAGCCACTCCTTTCTCAAACAAGGCAATGCGCGCCGATCGCACATACGGGCTAACGGGGAAACCATGCAAAATCAGTTCGCTCATAAGTGTCGTGGGAAATAAATGTTACTTGAATGCGTATTCAATTTTAACGTACATTCAAAATAGCTGCGAAATAATTCATCTGTCAAGCCTAGGCGGGACACAATAACGATTCAACTCATCGCTCCAAAAGGATCGGTTCAAGAGCATGTCATACCGCTTCAATAGTGTTTGTGCCAGATGTTCTAAGCCAGAAATCAGGAGTCAGAAGTTAGAAGTCAGGAGGCATAGTAATTACGGCTTCTGGCTTTCCAAGCCTGCTGCTGTTGCCTTTGCAAATCAAACTGGTATGAGCAAAGCCTTGCTTTATGTCTTCAGCTACAGGGAATCGGGATGACCAAGCTGAAATCTGCGACAGTTTTGCTTCTGATACCGATTTAAAGAATGACGGCTACAGATCAATCAGTGGGTAGGGGCAAGGCAATGCCTTGTCCCTACAGGATGTGTTGCATTTTCAATTCAAATTGGTATGATTCTTGAATAATCTTTCAAATCCGCAAGAGGCTGGCATCGAAAGCAAGCTCAGTTCGGTCAAGCTTTAAGCAGCGCGATCGCCCCTTTGGCAATGCTATGCAGCGTTTGACTATCACGGCGCATTCGTGCCACTGCCAGCATGCCGACGACCGTACCCAACAGCGCTTTTGCTGTCACATCCACATCATAGTTTTTTGGCAAAGACCCATCTAGTCTAGCCTGATGCAGGTTTTGGCGGAAAAATGACTCGATTTCATCCAGCCGATCTTCAATGATAGCGATCGTGCTGGGCGAGTGTGCTTCTCGTTCCATTGCCGTATTGATAATCAGGCATCCTTTCTGTTTTGGGTCTTTTGCCATCGCGTCAGCCAGGTACTCAAACCACTGTTGAATACAATCCAATGGCGGACAGTTGCGAGGCATAAAGGCGCGAAAAAAGTCTTGAGTATACTTACGAAGCGCTTGCTGAAACAGCTTCTCTTTATCACCAAAGGCACTGTATAAGCTTCCAGGCTGCACACCCGTAGCTTGAACCACATCTTTCATTGATGTGTTTGTATAACCGCGCTGCCAGAACAGGTTCATGGCGATCGCTAAGATGTCGTCCGTATCAAACTCTCTTTGACGAACCAAGGCACTAGACTCGGAATTTGGTGATTTACCTGAAGTCCCAGTATACGTTTTTTTGAATGACTATACAAGAATGTCGCTTTGAACGATGACCAAACGGCTCAAATCAACGGATAGCAAAAGTGGTGGCTTTGAGGGTGATGGCTTTTGATACAGCCCCATGCCCCCGCTGATTTGAACCTGTTTGGCTATGCCTAACCTGAACGGTACATCTTTGAGCCGTTACTTAAAGGCCGACTTGCCCGCAAAGCGAGCCGATTTGCCCAATTGCCGTTCAATTCTCAACAACTGGTTGAACTTGGCGACCCGTTCACCGCGACAACCAGACCCCGTTTTGATTTGTCCGGCGCTGGTGGCTACGGCGAGGTCGGCGATCGTGGTGTCTTCCGATTCCCCAGAGCGATGGGAGACGAAATACTTGTAGTTGTTTTTGCCAGCTAACTCGATCGTGTCCAGGGTTTCGGTCAGCGTGCCGATCTGGTTCACTTTGATCAAGACAGAGTTAGCCACACCTGCTTCAATGCCCTCGGCCAGAATTTTAGTGTTAGTGCAAAAGAGGTCATCGCCAACAAGTTCTACCGTGTCACCGATCGTCTCGGTTAACAGCTTCCAGCCCTGCCAATCGTTTTCGCCCATACCGTCTTCAAGTGAGACGATCGGGTATTGCCGTGCCCAGGAAGCCCACAGATCCACCATTTCTTCAGACGTTTTGGTGGATTGATCTGATTTGAAGAACACATACTTACCGTCTTTCCACATTTCGCTGGTAGCGGGGTCAAGACAGATGGAAATGTCATCACCGGGTTTGTAGCCTGCTTTCTCGATCGCTTCTAAAATGACTTCAACCGCTTCGACATTGGACTTGAGGTTTGGCGCAAAGCCGCCTTCATCGCCCACTCCGGTACTCAAGCCTTTTTTGTTGAGAATCGACTTGAGGGCATGGAAGGTTTCCATCCCCATGCGAATGGCTTCGGTAAAGGACGGTGCATTATGGGGCGCAACCATGAACTCCTGAAAGTCCACTGTATTATCTGCATGGCTACCACCGTTGATGACGTTCATGCAGGGTACTGGTAACAATGACGCATTAATGCCCCCCAGGTAGCGATAGAGCGGCAACTGCTGATAGTTGGCGGCGGCTCTGGCAACCGCTAGTGAAATCGCAAGGATCGCGTTAGCACCCATTGCAGCTTTGTTGGGCGTGCCGTCTAGCTCAATCATGGCAAGGTCGATCGCCCGTTGGTCGGTGACAGCCATGCCCACGAGTTCTGGTGCAAGCTTGTGGTTCGCATTTTCGACGGCCTGGAGTACGCCTTTACCGCTATAGCGTTTGGGGTCACCATCGCGCAGTTCGACCGCTTCTTTTTCACCTGTAGAGGCACCAGAAGGCACGATCGCCGATCCTTCTGTGCCATCCTCAAGTACCACGCGTGCCTCGACAGTCGGATTGCCCCGTGAGTCCAGCACTTCGCTGGCAATAATTTCCTCGATGTACATGCTAACTACTCCTTTCGAGTGGGTTGAGAGGGGGTGAAGGACAGCGCATATTGCCCGTGCCGCGTATTGCCTAGACATCGTACTGTACGATGCGCATCTGTAGGGGTACCACAGGCAACAGTTACCGCCAACGCCCAGCGAAAGCCCGTCATGATACCGCTTTAACGAGTGTTTGTGACGAATGTCAGGAGTCAGGAGAAGTACGTATTCTGACTTGATTGACTAACGGGTAAGTAGTTGGACGTCAACCTATTGGCTACCTCCATCCTCAAACGCTCATGCTAGAGAGCCAGGAAGCAAGATGTATGAACAGAAGGCGTTTGAAAGATTTAGTTTTGTGTCGCTTGTTGCTAAAATCGGCATTCGTCTCAAGCTAACGTTAGAGATTAGACTGTATACAAGGAGCTTTCTACCGTATGGCTTCAGGGTGCCAAAATCATAGTGCTAAGGTTAGGGTGCTAAGAAGTTTCACAAGCATCCTTTCATGAACAGGCAAGTGGTGTAACAATGATTACTCCCAATGTTCAGAAGGGCTATGAAGATTAGCTGACATCAAGCGTTGCCGCAGCAACGAGCGGGCGTTGTTTATCTTGCCTCTGGGTTTCGTAGTCAATCAGAAGTCATGCTCATGCTATTGATTTAGACGATCCTTAGATTCAATCCAGTTTTGCTGGCAAATTCTGCATAGACTGTGAAAAACGGGTTTGGTTGTTCACTTAGAGTTATACGCCCCAACAGATGAGGTAACATATATTACTACGTTCCCTGGTGATTCTGCTGAGTTTCTCCGCCTAAATGTTCGGACTTTTGTGAGTGCCCTGTCTGCAGTTAGCGCTATGGTTACGTTCAAGCTTTTACACTGCTGATGTCAACGTCTTCATCAAAGATTGAGCTCGGTAGCACGACTCTCAATACAACCGCTACAGCCATACAGATAGCGGCCTGTGAACGATCGCAAGCAGAAGCTTCCCTGCTGCAAGGAATTATGCACGCGATCGCGGGTGTACGGGAGTTTGAGCTGGCCCTAAGCCTTGTGATGCAGCACGTTTGCCAGAGTATGAACTGGATCTTTGCCGAAGCCTGGGTTCCCAACCAGGATAAAACCCGGCTTGAATGCAGCCCCATCTGGCATGGTAATCCAGACCATTTGCACCATTTTAGAGCGGTCAGTGAGCAAAGCAGTTTTGCTCCTGGTGAAGGTCTGCCGGGGCGGATCTGGCTCACCAAGCAAGCAGAATGGCTTTCTGACGTGAGCCACTCACCTGATCATGAGTTTTTGCGCGTGCGCGTGGCTCAGTCGGCTCAGCTTAAAGCAGCTCTGGCTGTGCCCGTGCTGACTCAGCGTGAGGTCATAGCCACGATCGTTTTTTTCCTGGATACTCCACGACCCGAAGATGAGGAAGCGGTGCGGCTTGTCTGTAGTGTGGCATCACAGTTAGGCAGCCTCATGCAGTACAAGCAAGCTGAGGCTGCACTAGGGCAAAATCAGCAACGCCTGTTTACGCTGATCAACTCGCTTCCGGGCATTGTCTTTACCGGAAGCAATGACCCAGAGTGGTCGATGCTGTATTTAAGCGAAGGGTGTCTGGCGATCACAGGCTATTGCAGCCAGGAACTGGCTGGCAATCAACGTCAGCTTGCTTACAACGACATTTGCCACCCAGATGATCTGTCGCTCGTGCTCAGCCGTATCGAACAGGCGATCGCCCAGCAGGAACCTTACGTGGTTGAATACCGCATTTACACAAAAACCGGGCAGGAAAAATGGCTGTGGGAGAAAGGCCACGGACTTTACGACTCAAGCGGCATCGTTCTGGGCATTGAAGGGTTTATTACCGACATCACCGAACTGAAGCAGGCCAATAAAGCGCTCCTCGAAACGGAAACCTTTCTGAGGCTGGTACTTGACAACCTCCCCCTTGCCATCTTTTGGAAAGACACCAACTCGGTGTATCAGGGCTGCAACAAACAGTTTGCTAACAATCTCAACTTGGGTGCAGTCACAACGGTTGTTGGCAAAACGGATTACGAGTTGCCCTACAGTAGCACCCTCGCAGCACGGTTTCAGCAGCAAGACCAGCAGGTGATCCGCTCTGGTATCCCCCTCTTCAACCTCACCGAGCAGAATACGATCGCCAACCGTCAGCCGAACTGGACTCAAATCAGTAAAATCCCCATCCACGACGCGAACGATCGTGCCATTGGGGTACTCGGCACCATCGAAGACATTACTGATCGCCTACAGGCAGAAGAAGTTATCCGCTTGCAGCTAGCTGCGATCGAAGCCTGTACCGAGGGCATTGCCGTACTCAACGCCAGCGGTGAATTTGTTTACTTGAACCAGGCGCACGCCCAGTTCTATGGCTACGACCAAGCTAGCGACTTGCTAGGCAAACACTGGCGGCTGCTCTGTGATCCGATCGAGGCACAGCGTTACGAGGCTGAGATCCTGCCCGTGTTACAGCAGCAGGGACGCTGGCAAGGAGAAGCCACCGCAACGCGACGAGATGGCAGTACGTTTGCAGAAGAAATTTCCCTGACGCTGTTGGAAGATCAAGGGTTGCTCTGTGTTTGCCGCGATGTCAGCGATCGCAAACGCAGTGAAGTCGATCGCAAACAGGCAGAAGCCGCACTCAAGCAGGCAGAAGAGAAGTACCGGAGCATCTTTGAAAACGCCGTTGCAGGCATCTTTCAAACCACGCCCGAAGGTCACTATCTCACCGCAAACTCAATGCTGGCAAAGATTTATGGCTACGACTCGCCCGCAGAATTAGTCGATACCCTGACGGATATTCGGCACCAGCTTTATGTCGATCCACAGCGGCGGGACGATTTTCGCTGCCTGCTTCAAGCGCAGGATGCTGTACTGGATTTTGAGTCGCAGGTGTATCGCAAAGATCGCCGTGTCATCTGGATTTCTGAGAATGCCCGGGCGTTGCGCGGCTCCAATGGCAGCCTCTTGGGGTACGAAGGCACCGTCGAAGACATTACCAAACGGAAGCAGGCAGAAACCGAACTGCTCAAACGCGATCGACTACTAGAAGGGGTGGCAATCGCCATGACCCATCTATTGACCGACACAAACTATGAAGCGGCGATCGCGAAAGTCCTGGAAACGTTGGGGCAATCTACAGGTGTCGATCGCGTCTACATTTACCAGAATGATCCCCATCCCGAAACGGCTGAGGTGTTGACAAGTATCCGCTACGAATGGGTGCGCGAGTCAATTCTACCCACCATTCACCAACCGTACTGGCAAGACCAGCCTTACAGTACGCCGGGGCTGCATGGTTGGTACGATGCACTGGCAAGCGGCCAATCCGTCGGCGGCGTGATTGACGATTTTGAGGAAGCAAAGCAGCAAGTGCTCCGCTTAGATCAAATTCTATCGGTGCTGCTGGTGCCGATTTTGGTTGATGAGCAATTTTGGGGCTTTATCGGCCTTGACAATTGCAAAACGCAACGCCGTTGGTCAAGCAATGAAGAGTCGATTCTAGTGGCAATGGCTGCCAGTATTGGTGGGGCACTCAAACGCCAGCAGGCAGAAGCCACTATCCGCTATCAGGCGTTTCACGATTTGCTGACAGGCTTACCCAACCGGATGCTCTTCAACGATCGTCTCCCGCTAGCCCTGGCAAATGCCCACCGCACAAATACCATGCTAGCAGTAATGTTCCTGGATCTGGATCGGTTCAAAACCATCAACGATACGCTAGGACACGCGATCGGTGATTTGCTTTTGCAAGCAGTAGCCGCTCGCCTCTCCGATTGCATGCGAGAAGGAGACACGATCGCCCGCTGGGGCGGAGACGAATTCACCCTGCTATTACCCCAGATTAGCAATGCAGAAGATGCAGCCAAAGCGGCTCAGCGCATTAGCGAAGCACTAAAACCTGCCTTTTATCTAGAAGCGCACGAACTTTACATCAGCACCAGCATTGGCATTGCCCTTTACCCTCACGACGGCGAAGATGCGCAGACGCTGCTCAAAAACGCCGATGCCGCGCTCTATCGCGTCAAAGAACAAGGGCGCAACGGCTACCAAATTTATACGCCTGCCATCAACTCTCAAGCATCCGAACTCCTCGCGCTGGAAAGCAGCCTCCACCACGCCTTAGAACGGCAGGAATTTGTGCTGCACTACCAGCCGCAAATCAACGTCATCACTGGAGAAATCACCGGGATGGAAGCTCTGCTTCGCTGGCAGCACCCGGAGTTAGGCTTAATCTCACCCAGCGTTTTCATTCCTCTTGCCGAGGAAAACGGGTTGATTATCGCCATTGGTGAATGGGTGCTACGCACGGCCTGTGCTCAAAATCAAACCTGGCAGATGGCTGGTTTAGCCCCACTTCGTATGGCAGTTAATCTTTCGGCGAGGCAATTTCAGCAGCCCCAGTTGGTAGAAACGATCGCCCAACTCCTAGCAGAGGCACACCTGACCCCAGACTCATTGGAACTAGAAATTACAGAAACGACCGCCATGCAGAATGTAGACTTCACGATCGCCATTTTGAAGTCGTTGCGATCAATAGGTGTCCACATTTCGATGGATGATTTTGGCACAGGCTACTCGTCGCTTGGCTATCTGAAGCGCTTTCCGCTCAATACCATTAAGCTTGATCAATCGTTTGTGCATGAATTGACCACCGATCCCAGTGATGCTGCGATCGCCGATGCCGTCATTGCCCTGGGACGCGGACTGGGCCTCAACGTGGTAGCTGAAGGAGTCGAAACCCAGGCACAAGTAGATTACCTGCAATCGCGCCACTGCGAGGAGATGCAAGGCTATTTGTTCAGTCACCCCATGCCAGCGACAGCAGCGACCCAATTCTTGCAGGCACATCAGCCCCAAATGCTGTTCACCGTCACAAAGGTTGAATAGCGTTGAAAAGTAACCGCTGAGGCGCGGAGAACACAGAGTTAGGATCTTGGCGACCTCTGTGTCTCTGCGGTAGATCATCCGTCATGCTGTCATGCAAGCGTCCGATCCTTGTGAGAGCCGCGCTTGACCAATGGCGATCGACGTTACAATAAATAGGTTCTACAGGCTGAATCCTCCCGCAGCTAGACCGTTTGCAGCATCCGGTCGCACGGATTGTTCGCCGACCTTTGATAGGAGCCCATTGCTGTGGTCGCACAAATTTCTACCGATCGCTACGAAGCTCAAACCCAGGCGATCGCCCGTCAGTTGCTCAGCGCTACCCGCGAGAACCGCTCCTTTTTTGCCCAAATGCGCGACCAGATGCGGTGGGATGACAAGCTGCTTGCCTGGACGATGGGCAACCCTGGCTTGCGGGTGCAGTTGTTTCGCTTCATTGACTGTCTGCCCTCACTCCGCAGCAAAGCTGAGATTGCCCGTCATCTCCAGGAGTATCTGGGCGACGAGACGGTAGAGCTACCCGCCGCGTTGAAAGGAATGCTCAACTTTGCTAACCCCGACTCTGTACCCGGTCAACTGGCTGCAACCACCATTTCCACGGCTGTAGAAACCCTGGCGCACAAGTACATTGCAGGTGAAAGCATTCAGCAAGTGCTGAAGACGATCGAGCGTCTACGTAAGGATAAAATGACCTTCACGGTGGATCTGTTAGGCGAAGCCGTCATCACCGAAGCCGAGGCACAATCCTATTTCGATCGCTACCTCGAACTCATGGCACAACTGACGAGTGCCGCTCAAAGCTGGTCAACCGTGCCCCAGATCGATCAAGCTGATGGTGAAACCTTACCCAAAGCGCAAGTGTCCGTCAAGCTCACAGCCTTTTATTCTCAGTTTGACCCGTTAGACGTGGAAGGCAGTCGCGATCGAGTGAGCCACTCCATTCGTCTCTTGCTACGTCGCGCCAAGGAATTGGGTGCCGCCGTCCACTTCGACATGGAGCAGTACGCCTATAAGGACTCGACGCTGGCTATTTTGAAGGCCCTGCTGCTGGAAGATGAGTTTCGTACCCGTACCGATGTCGGCGTGACGCTACAAGCCTACCTGCGCGACAGTGAACGTGACCTGACGGAACTCGTTGCTTGGGCAAAACAGCGCGGTACTCCACTAACAGTCCGTTTAGTCAAAGGGGCTTACTGGGATCAAGAAATCATCAAAGCCGCGCAAAAAGATTGGCAGCAGCCTGTTTTCAACGACAAAGCCTCGACAGACGCGAATTTTGAAACGATGACGCGCCTGCTGCTAGAGAACCACGAGCATCTCTACGCCGCGATCGGCAGCCATAATGTCCGCTCTCAAGCCTATGCAATGGCGATCGCCGAAACCCTGCAAATTCCACCCCGTCGCTTTGAGCTTCAGGTACTCTATGGCATGGCGGATAAGCTGGCAAAAGCGATCGTCGCTAAAGGCTACCGGGTGCGCGTTTACTGCCCCTATGGCGAACTCATTCCGGGTATGTCTTACCTGATTCGCCGTCTGTTGGAAAACACTGCCAATAGTTCGTTCTTGCGTCAAAATTTGGAAGAACGCCCGATCGAGGAATTATTAGCCGCTCCAGGGAGTCAGGAGTCAGGAGTCAGGAGTCAGGAGTCAGGAGGAGACGCGGAGACACGGGGACATGGGGACGCGGAGAATTTAACTCAAAACTCAAAACTCTCCCCCCCTACTCCCCACTCCCCACTCCCCACTCCCCATTTCCAAAATGCTCCCGATGCCGACTATGCCGATGCCGAACAGCGCGATCGCGCTGTGCAATCCATTCAATTCGTGCGACAGCGATTGGGTAAGACCTATCAGCCCCTCATCAATGGTGAGTACGTGGCAACCGAAACGCACATCAATTCGCTGAATCCCTCTAACTTTAGTGAAACAGTCGGACGGGTGGGACTGATCAGCGTTGAGCAAGCTGATCGCGCGATCGAGGCTGCTCAAGCGGCGTTTCTAAACTGGAAGCGCACTCCACCAACGGAACGAGCCGCCATCCTGCGTACTGCTGCTGATTTAATGACGCAGCGACGGGATGAACTCGCCGCCTGGATGGTCTTTGAAACGGGCAAGCCGTTGAATGAGGCGAATGGTGAAGTGTCGGAGGCGATCGACTTTTGCCGCTACTATGCCGACGAAATGGAGCGGCTCGACGCGGGCGTTGCCTACGATTTTCCGGGTGAGACCAACCGCTACCACTATCAGCCGTTGGGTATCGTCGTTGTCATTTCGCCCTGGAATTTTCCGCTGGCGATTCCCACGGGCATGACGGTTGCGGCATTGGTAGCAGGTAACTGTGTGTTGCTCAAGCCTGCCGAAACGTCGAGCGTGATCATCGCTAAACTCACCGAGATTCTCATTGAAGCAGGCATTCCCAGCGGCGTGTTTCAGTACGTGCCTGGTAAGGGTTCCACTGTGGGCGCGCATCTGGTCAAGCACCCCTACACCAACATGATTACGTTTACAGGTTCTCAGGAGGTTGGGTGTCGCATCTACGCCGATGCCGCGATTCTGCAACCGGGACAGAAGCACCTGAAGCGCGTGGTGGCAGAAATGGGCGGTAAGAACGCCATGATTGTGGATGAAAGTGCTGATCTGGATCAGGCTGTGCAGGGTGTGGTGCAGTCAGCCTTTGGCTACAGTGGTCAGAAGTGCTCTGCCTGCTCGCGTGTCATCGTGCTGGAGCCAATCTACAACCTGTTCTTGCAGCGTCTGGTGGAGGCAACCCGATCACTCAACCTGGGCCGCGCCGATCTTCCCAGTACACGAGTGGGGCCAGTGATTGATGCAGCCGCGCGCGATCGCATTCTGGAGTACATCGAAAAAGGTCGGCAGGAATGTGAACTCGCCCTGGAAATGTCCGCACCTGAAGGTGGCTATTTTGTGGGGCCAGTCATTTTTCATGATGTGTCTCCAACTGCGACGATCGCCCGTGAAGAAATCTTTGGCCCCGTGCTAGCCGTCATGCGCGCGCAGACCTTTGCGGACGCATTAGAGCTGGCTAATGGCACCCATTATGCTCTCACAGGTGGACTCTACTCCCGCACCCCATCGCACATTGAGCAGGCGCGCGCTGACTTTGAAGTGGGTAATTTGTACATCAATCGGGGCATTACCGGAGCGATCGTCGCACGTCAACCCTTCGGGGGCTTCAAGCTATCGGGTGTTGGTTCCAAGGCAGGTGGCCCCGATTACCTGCTGCAATTCCTGGAACCCCGCGTGGTAACTGAAAACATTCAGCGTCAGGGCTTCGCACCGATTGAAGGCGCAGATTAACGTTTAGATCACGCGATCGTGGAGGTCTGCTCATGCTCACCAGTCCTACTCGCTATGCTGTCACCTGGGAGAAACTGCCCGATGACTTTGTGCTACCCGATGATCCTGTAGACAATATCAATCAACCCCTGCTGACAGCCGCTTTAAGCGATAGCCTGGAAAACTCTGGCAAATTGCCGTCGTATGCGTTGACCACTACTAACTATGGCATCTGCGCCACAGTCAACGAGAAAATCGTTGTAAAAGCGCCTGACTGGTCGTACATCCCAGCGATTCGGGTACCGCGAATTGAGGTCGATCGCAGCTACACGCCTCAACTTCAGGGCGACAGTCCTGCTGTGGTAATGGAGTTTCTGTCAGCGACGGATGGTGGCGAGTATTCGGTTAAACCAACCCATCCACCCGGCAAATGGTTGTTTTACGAACAAATTCTGGCAGTGCCCACTTACGTCATTTTCGCGCTGGATACAGGTGTGCTGGAGGTCTATCACCTGAACGACGCTGGGCGCTACCAGTTGAGTACACCTGATGCCAATAACCGCTATTGGATCGCGCAAATGAACCTGTTTTTGGGCGTTTGGCAGGGCACACGCGAAAATCGCACCGGAAACTGGTTGCGCTGGTGGGACGACGCTGGCAAGCTGCTGCTGTGGGGGGTTGAAAAAGCCGCGTTATTACAGGAAAGAGCCGATCGCCTTGCAGCTCAACTCCGAGCCGCTGGCATTGAGCCAGAAACTGAATCTTGTTAGGCGACGCTCATCAAACCTATGAAAAAGACGTATCTCTGACAATAGGTATGCCCCATTACACAAACTGGAGGATTAGAGAGATCACTGCCACATTGCTGTGGGCTTGATAGAATTGCTTCGGAAGGGAACGGGTCGATCGCACATCAGCCGTCACGCTATTTCACTAGCCCCATTTCACAGCGCTTCAGAACAGTGTTCAACTGTTTGCCCTACACTCACTCATGACTTCAACACCCGCTTCAGATGTATCGCTCTATGAGTTAGCGCTCGAAATAGATCCAGCGCTTTCCATTCTTCAGGTTAGTCCCGCAACGCTCAAATCGGTCTTTAGCGCTCTGATGGATCTCCTTACAGAGCGTGAGCTGCCTGCGATCGTGTGGGCAAAGTTACCTAGAGGCGTGGTTTGGCAAACAGAACTGGAACGCTATAGCACATTGGAGGGGGTGCCAAAAGCTATTTACGTCTTTAAAGACTATCGAGATGACAGTACGGACAGCGTGAGTGCAGACCACTCTAGTGCAGAGGTCGATACCTGTGCAGAAGCGACGATCGCACCAGCCTCAGCCGCTATAGAAATGTCTGCTGTGACAAACACTGAAACGACTGACCCTGCGTGGTTAGAAATTCTACTTGACTCAGAAAGCTGCCTGCGACGTGAGTATTTTTTGTTTGTCTGGACTGCGCAATTCCAGGGGAGCGTGCTGGCTCATCGTCCACGATCGGCCCAATTGGCGAAAGCGCCTGAACCCAACGCTGTAGAAGCAAGTGCAGCACTCGTCGATCTATCCCTGGCTGGTGCGATCGAAGACAGTCAAGAGCGGCGACAGCATCTGCTGATTCTATCGTCGTTTGATGGAAACTTAATGCAACGAGTGTTAAGCGGCTTAGAGCAGGCAAAAACTACAATGGGGCGATCGACGACCGTTGATGCCAGCATCTCACCGACTATGCTTTTGCAGGAAGCCGTCGCGCAATGGCAACAGACAATCAGTACCATGCCGAGCACAACGCCCGATCCGACCAGTTGGGGGCAGCTTTTTATGAAGCAGATTCAGCGGCAGGAAGAGGTTTTGCAGCGCAATGCCATCTATCGACGGCAAGCGGATCTGGTGGAAATTCTTCAGTTGCAAAAAGAGGAGTTGACCAATGCACTGCAAGCAAAAGCCGACTTTATCAATACCGTTGGGCAGGAGTTGCGCACCCCTCTGACTACGATTAAAACAGCGCTCACGTTGCTAAATTCGCCTAATCTGAAGCCACCGCAGCGTCAACGCTATATGGATCTCATTGCCAAAGAGTGTGATCGCCAAAGTTCGCTCATTACCAGCCTGCTCGATCTGGTGCAGCTTGATCAGGCTGTGAATCCCGCGGTGCTACAGTCCATTCGCGTCTCTGATGTTGTACCTGGTGTGGTCAGCACCTATCAGCCCCTTGCAGAAGAGAAGGGCGTAAAACTTGTCTATACAGCACCCGAAGATCTGCCCGCGATCGCCTGCATGGGCAACTGGCTGAAACAGATTGTGATTAACCTGTTGCACAACGGCATCAAGTTTACGCCTGGCGGCGGTCAAGTCTGGGTACGCGCTAAGCAGCAGGGCAACTATATCAACTTGGAAGTGCGAGATACCGGCATTGGGATGGCTCCTGGTGAACTACCCAAAATTTTTGACCGCTTCTATCGAGTGCGGCAGTCTTCGCTAGAAGATGCTAGTGGCGCTGGTTTAGGGCTGACTATCGTCCAGCAGTTACTCCTTCACTGTGGCGGCTCGATATCTGTTAAAAGTAAACCAGGTGAAGGGTCTACGTTTACAGTACTGCTACCCGTTCGGAAGCAACAGCCGCCATCGCCACTTCCTTGATGAGAATGCGATCAGCATCCCTGAAAATCCGCTAGCTTGTCATGCTTCAGACGACGCTCTGCGCTAGCGTCGGGCTTTTCCTCTTTGTTTAGCCATCGCGGAATCTCAATGATGAACGTCGCTCCTCCTCCGGGCGTGGTGATGCACTTTAAATGCCCGCTATGCTTCCCAACCACAATTTGGTAACTGATTGAGAGACCTAGTCCAGTGCCTTTGCCCACAGGTTTCGTGGTAAAGAGCGGATCAAAGATCTTGGACTTAATTGCATCACTAACGCCCAACCCATTGTCTTGAATGCTGATCTGTATCCAATCTGAATAGAGCAGACGTGTACTAATTTGAATGGTCGGTGCTAGCTGAACGCCCTGCCGTTGTTTACTGCTAGCGGCTTCTTCAAGTGCGTCGATCGCGTTGTTTAGGAGATTCATAAAGACTTGATTTAGCTGCCCTACGTAGCATTCTACGGGCGGTAGTTCGCCGTAGTCTTTAATGACCTGGATTGCTGGAAGGTCAGGTTTTGCTTTTAGTCTTAATTGGAGTAACAATAATGCACTGTCAATGCCCTCGTGCAGACTAATTGCCTTGATGGCAGCTTCATCCAAACGTGAGAAATTGCGTAAGGACAGTACCATTTGACGAATACGTTCGGTACCTGCCTGAATGGAAGCAATCACCTTAGGCAAGTCTGTTGCCATATAGGCGATGTCGTGATCTGCCATAAAATCAGTAATCTCAGGCACAGGGTCAGGATAATGATGCTGGTAACGCTGAATCAACGCCAAGAGAACTTGCGTGTAGCCATCAACATATTTAGTGTTGCCGTGGATGAAGTTAATAGGATTATTGATTTCATGGGCAATACCTGCGACTAACTGCCGCAAGCTAGACATTTTTTCGGTTTGTACCAGTTGTGCTGTTTGCTGAAGCTTTTGTAGCGAATCTTCTAGCTGTTCTGTTTGCTGTTTGAGACAACCTTGCGATTGTCGGAGGGTCTGTTCAACCTGCGATCGCTCAGTAATCTCCTGCACCAGCGGACGGTATAGAAGACCGTATAATGCTGGGGCAATCAAAATCGACAAGAGTGTCGAATCTAAAAACGCTTCAACCAAATCAGGAAACTTTGGTAAGACTAAGAAAAGCAACATGATGAACGTTTCAGCCAAAAAAACTGAAAGGCTCATTGTAATTAAGAAAAAATAAGGAGATTTCTGCCGTAATCGCCACTTCATTTGGGGTTACTGATTATTGGTTTTTTGCTTTTGAGTTGTTAGTTGCCTAGATCGGCTGCTTGAACCGATGTCTTTATGCTTCCCCTACTGACCTCCCGATCGCCCCAAGGAACGCGAATTCAATCATCTGTCATGCTGGTTTGACTGTGTCATGCCATCGCGGCAGACGTTGGTCGCAGACAAGCTGCAGGTTGGCTTGGCAGCCTGCAGCGACTTTTCGACCGCTTTGATACACTTTAGCGAGCCTTGTCATAATGCTCTTGAGACCTGTACGCGTCGTTGCTTTTACCAGCCATGCTTTGACCAGATGGACAGGCTCCAAAAGGGCTCTTTGACACATTGTTGAGCCGTGAGGGCAAGCGAGGTTCAAGCGGGTTGGCTTTGGCGGTGTAGGGCGGAGAGTGAGCAATGCAAATTTTCATCCCTAACGCGTTGACCAAGGCTGGCAAGGCTAGCTTGAACATGAGTCATGAGACCTGTTGCTACCGCCGCCCTCGCAGAGCCGCAAAATCGCGTCTGCGAGGGGCTAGCGTCCTTGACCATCGGTGTTCCACCAGTCGCGCATCGCTTCGCAACCTCACTGGTCGCATGACTGGTGCCAATCTGCATGTAGCCGATAGAATCGCTTAAGTCGTACTACCCGTGAGGAAGGGCTACGCCTGCTGCCAGTGTTGCCCAATCATGGTCCAAGCCTGCGACTCCCTGCTCCTGGGTGTACAGTTGCCCCGCTCGAGACAATGTACCCATCAATGCTCTTTTTTGTAGCCATACTCATGAGGGGCTTGCCAGTAGCTTGATCGATGTCTTTCCACGGCTCAAGCCGCTCAAATTGTTCCTTGCGCTGTTCACGCTCTCCGGTCGCCAAAGTTTTCACGGCTTTGCGCTTACGAAAGTTGTGCTTCTCCAACCACGGCTCGACCACTGTCACACTTACCTCAATCCCCTCGTCTTTTCACAAAGCCACCATTTCATGCCGTTTAAGGTTCGTCCATTGCACCGTTGCAGCTATCGGCGAATCGGCCGTGTGTTGCTTCAGCACACGCAAAAATGCTTCATCTAGCCCATCAAGGCTCTCAAAGGCTGACTTGCGCTCACCCCCACTTGACGCCTCCGTTCCGGTTCGAGGACCGTTTCGTCGCCCAGTGCTGCCAGCCCCAACGCTAGGGTTTCATGATGGCAGCCGAATAACTGTCGGATAGAAACTTGCCCTCCGTAGCCAAGTTTGCTCGCTTCAATCGCAGCATAGCGACGGCGTCAAATAACGATTGATAGTACCGTCGCATTTGAGCTTCAATCACAGCAGGGTAGGGTTGCATTGCTTTTCCGGTTCATGGTCTACTTCTCTAGCTTACAAAGGCAAACGGTAGCATTAAATAAGAGCCGAATGCGTTCAATCTCATCGCCATCTCGCAAAGCAACGTAATCGTTCCACGTTGCGGACTGCCACTGCTAAGGCTGGCTGAGAAGGGCGGCCTTCCTATCCTTGGAGATAAATACTCCTGCAGAATTAGAGTAATGCTGCTCCTATTATGGCAAGTTAGTGGCGATCGCACCTACTACCACCATTGCCTCAGAACTCCGACTTTTGACTGTATCGGGATTGCTTGCTAACTCAGTAGGCTAGCAGTACGTTTCGTTACCTGTAAGTGAGCAGCAAGGTATGGGTTATGATTACGACCTGTTTGTCATCGGAGCTGGGCCAGGCGGTCTTGCGGCAGCAAAACAGGCAACAGAGTACGGTGCAACAGTGGCGATCGCTGAGCAAGCGCAGGCTGGCGGCGGGTGCGTCAACCGGGGGTGCATTCCTAAAAAGCTAATGGTTTACGCGGCTGCATTCACGCGGCTCGATCAGGATGCGATCGCCTACGGTTGGAGTGCCTGTGAGCGGCAGTTTGACTGGCAGCGCTTTGTTCGTGCTCGAAACCAGGAAATTGAGCGGTTGCAGCAGACCCAGGTGCAGGCATTGCAGGATGCAGGCATTGCCTTTATTCATGAGCACGCCAGTTTTGTCGATGACCACACGCTGGTAGTGGGTGATCGCAAACTGACAGCCAAAGACATTCTGATTGCGGTAGGTGGTCAGCCCATCAGACCCAAAATCGACGGTATTGAACATGCTCTTGTTTCGGACGATCTGTTTAACCTGGAAGCACTGCCAAAGCATATTGCCATTTTGGGTGGCGGCTATATCGGCGTTGAGTTTGCGAGCATTTTGCGTGGGTTAGGCTGTCGCGTGACGTTGATGAATCGCGAAACGTGCATTCTTCCGGGGTTTGATGATGATTTGGCAACCACCGTACGCCAGGGATTGATCGATCGTGGCATTCAAAGCTTGTGTAGCACGACGATCGCAGCCATTGAGCCAGCTAGTGAAGGCTTTAACCTGACGCTAGAGGGTGACCGTCCGGAAACATTGCTGGTGGATACCATTCTTTGCGCGACAGGCCGCGCCCCACGACTGGATGAGTTAAAACTAGACAAGGCAGGGGTTAAAGCGGATAAAACGGCGATCGCGGTTGATGGTGACAGTCGTACAAATCAGCCACACATTTTTGCGGTCGGTGACTGTACCAATCGTCTGCAACTGACTCCGGTGGCACGAGCAGAAGGAAAGGCCGTTGCCGCCACCATCCTTGGTCAAGACCCTGAGGCGTTGAACTATGACCATGTACCCTCTGCCGTGTGTAGCTATCCAGAGGCCGCTTCGGTCGGTTTAAGCGAAGCGAAGGCTCGCGAAACGTATGGTGATAAAGTGTGTGCTTACCGAACGGAGTTTCAACCCTTGTTTTATAGCCTCACCGATCGCAGTCAAATAAGCTTCATTAAGGTGGTGGCGCAGGGCGATACCGGTCGTGTGCTAGGCATTCATATGGTTGGCGATCACGCGGGGGAAATTATCCAGAGTTTGACGGTTGCTTTACAGCTTGGCGTGACAAAGCAAGACCTCGATCGGACGATCGGCATTCATCCTTCTTCTGCTGAGGAAGTTTTTTCTCTTTGACATGAACGTGCTGACATTGCTAACGATCGCGGCTTAAATAACTTCGACAAGTGAGATGTTCTGTAGGGGACGCACGGCCGTGCGCCCGTACCTCAAGATCACACTTAAAGTAATTCTCGTTCCTAAACAATCGTCGTCAGAAAAGGCTGAAGAGTGATGGTAGTAATCGCGTTCATGACAGCATTGCGGTCTGCGGCAATCAGCGCAGCGCTCATGGGAGCCGTTGACATACGTCTTTCTCTATTAAGAGGGTGGTTTCTCTTATCATTCCCACGCTCACATCACAGTCACACTCCTGACTGACTAACAAAAATCTTGAAAGGCTGATCGCTCGTTGCTCACTCGCCCGTGATTAAAATCTGAGCTAACAGTGTGAAAACCCGTTAAAACGGGTTACAAGACGCTTGCAGTCCTTTAAAGAGGGCTTCCCTTCATGAGCCCGCACTTTCAGCGCAGGGCGGGTCAGGCGATCACTAAAAGATTTGTCAGTCAACCAGATCACACTCGTATCGTAGGGTGCCCTGACTGCCAAAACCTTAAGAAACCTGTTAGGTTTTACCCTGCGGTCAGTAGTGAGCGAAACAGTAGATTAAAGCTTTTGGATGATAATCTCCGTTCTGACAAACGCCCAGTAGTATAGCCGTAGCGAAACTGATCGCGAGTGCGATGGTATAACCTGTACGTCACGTTTAACGCGCTGCCCCACTGCCCACTTTGCGTCCATCCCTTAGGAGTCACTCATGGCAAAGCATTTACTCGAACAACTGCGGGAGATGACCGTTGTCGTCGCAGATACCGGGGATATCCAAGCGATCGAAACCTTCAAGCCGCGCGATGCGACGACCAATCCTTCCTTGATTACGGCGGCAGCACAGATGCCCCAGTATCAGGAAATTGTGGATGGTACCCTGAAGCAGGCAAAGCTGGATGCGGGTGAAAGTGCTTCAAATGAAACGATTTTGACGCTGGCGTTCGATCGCCTTGCTGTAGCGTTTGGACTCCGCATTCTCAAAATTATTCCCGGTCGCGTTTCAACGGAAGTGGATGCTCGCCTGTCCTACGACACCGAAGCGACGATCGCTAAGGGGCGTGCTCTCATTGCCCAGTACGAGGCGGCGGGTGTCTCCCGCGATCGCGTTCTCATTAAAATCGCCTCTACCTGGGAAGGCATTAAAGCGGCTGAAGTGTTGGAAAAAGAAGGCATTCACTGCAACCTGACCCTCTTATTTGGCATCCATCAAGCGATCGCCTGTGCCGAAGCGGGGATCACCCTCATCTCTCCGTTTGTAGGGCGCATTCTCGATTGGCATAAAGCCAGCACGGGCAAAGACTACGTAGCGACTGAAGATCCTGGCGTGTTGTCTGTTACCAAAATCTACAACTACTACAAAAAGTTTGGCTACAAGACGGAAGTGATGGGGGCCAGTTTCCGCAACGTCGGCGAGATTACTGAACTGGCAGGCTGCGATCTGCTCACCATTTCACCTGCCCTGCTCAAAGAACTGCAAACCACTGAAGCCGACTTGCCACGCAAGCTTGATCCCGCTAAAGCTGCTGGGCTGCAACTGGAAAAGATCACGATCGACCAGGACACCTTTGATAAGCTTCACGCTGAAGACCCGATGGCAACGCAAAAACTTGACGAAGGCATTACAGGCTTTACAAAAGCGCTGGTGGCTCTCGAAAAGCTCCTCGAAAAGCGACTCTCGATGCTAGAGGGCGAAGAAGCTGTCATCCATGCCGCCGAAGATATTTTTCATACCTACGACCTGGATGGCGACGGGTTCATCACCCGCGAAGAATGGATGGGCACGGATGCCGTGTTTGATGCCCTGGATGTCAACCACGACGGCAAAATTACACCAGCCGAAATGGGCGCAGGACTAGGAGCCGCGTTCCACCTGGCTGAAGCGTAAATTCTGAAAAGGACTCAAACTATGCAGACCGCACCAAACCAACCGATCGAGTGCGTACCCACAATTGTTGTTGAGGACGATCGCACAGGGCTGAGCATCGAAACCCTGAAACGCGCCTTTCAGGACAATCTCTTCTACATTCAGGGCAAATTTCCCAAGATCGCAACCCAAAACGACTACTACATGGCGCTGGCCTACACCGTGCGCGATCGACTGCTGAGACGCTGGCTCACCACGGCTGAGACCTACACCCAACAGACTGTGCGAACGGTTGCTTACCTGTCTGCCGAGTTTCTCATGGGGCCGCATCTGGGCAACAACCTGATTAGCCTGGGCATTTACGACGAAGTGAAGCAAGCGATCGAAGAACTCGGTCTCAATTTCGCTGAGATTGCCAACCAGGAAGAAGAGCCTGGACTTGGCAACGGTGGCCTGGGGCGTTTAGCGGCCTGCTACCTCGATTCAATGGCAACGCTTGACATTCCCTCGATCGGCTACGGCATTCGCTACGAGTTTGGCATTTTTGACCAAGACATCCGCGATGGCTGGCAGTTTGAAATTACCGACAAATGGCTACGCTATGGCAACCCGTGGGAGATTGCCCGTCCTGAATGGGCCGTAGAAGTCAAACTGGGCGGTCACACCGAAACCTACACTGACGCAACGACGGGTCGCAACCGGGTACGCTGGGTGCCCAACGAACTGGTCATGGGCATTCCCTACGACACTCCCATTTTGGGCTACAAGACCAATACGGCGACAACCCTCCGACTCTGGAGTGCAGCGGCGGCTGAATCATTCGACTTTGCCGCCTTTAACTCTGGCGACTACTTCCGCGCGGTGCAGCAAAAGACCGTTTCCGAAACCCTGACGAAGGTACTCTACCCCAACGACGAGTCGTCTCAAGGGAAGAAACTCCGTCTGGCGCAGCAGATTTTCTTCGTGTCGTGTTCCTTGCAAGACATGATTTTAATCTTGCTCCGCCAAGACATTCCGCTTGACCAATTCCATGAAAAGTTTGCGATTCAGCTCAACGACACGCACCCCGCGATCGCCGTGGCGGAACTCATGCGCCTGCTCATGGATGAACACGCGATGGAATGGGAAGCCGCCTGGAGCATTACCCAAAAAACCCTCGCCTACACCAACCACACCCTGCTGCCCGAAGCCCTGGAGCGTTGGGGACTGAATCTCTTTGGCACACTCTTGCCGCGCCACCTCGAAATCATCTACGAAATCAACAGTCGCTTTCTCGACGAGATTCGCCTGAAGTTTCCCGATGATCTCGATCGCCTCAACCGTATGTCGCTCATCGACGAAGCGGGCGAACGCTATGTCCGCATGGCGCACCTGGCCTGTGTCGGTAGCCACGCTATCAACGGAGTTGCCGCACTTCACAGCGAACTTCTCAAACAAGACGTACTGCGCGACTTTTACGAACTTTATCCCGAAAAGTTTAGCAACAAGACAAACGGAGTCACGCCCCGCCGTTTTATGGTGTTGAGCAACCCCCGATTGTCAAACCTGATCACCAGCAAGATTGGCGATGGTTGGATCAAGCACCTGGACGAACTGCGTCAGCTTGAGCCCTACGTTGAAGATGCCGAGTTTCGTCAGCAGTGGCGGCAAATTAAGCTGGAAATCAAGCAAGATCTCGCGGCTTATATCAAGCAAGTTAACGGGATTGACGTTGATCCCACTTCATTGTTCGATATTCAGGCCAAGCGCATCCACGAATACAAGCGGCAACATCTGGATGTCCTTCACATCATCACGCTTTACAACCGCATCAAAGCCAATCCTGATGTCGAAATCACGCCGCGCACCTTTATTTTTGGTGGCAAAGCGGCTCCTGGCTACTATATGGCAAAGCTCATCATCAAGTTCATCAACTCGGTTGGCGATGTGGTGAACAACGATCCCGATGTGCGCGATCGCCTCAAAGTTGTGTTTCTCAAAGACTACAACGTGAAATTTGCCCAGCGCGTGTATCCTGCCGCTGACCTCTCTGAGCAGATTTCGCTGGCAGGAAAGGAAGCCTCCGGTACAGGCAACATGAAATTCTCGATGAACGGGGCTTTGACGATCGGCACCCTGGATGGTGCCAACGTAGAAATCCGCGAAGAAGTGGGAGCCGACAATTTCTTCTTGTTCGGACTCACGACTCCCGAAGTCTACGCCCTCAAAGCCAGCGGCTATAACCCCTGGCAATATTACAACGGCAACGCTGAACTGAAAGCCGCAATGGATCTCATCGCCTCTGGTGGTTTTTCTAACGGCGATACCAACTTATTCAACGCGCTAGTCAGCACTTTGCTGTATAAAGACGATTATTTACTGATGGCAGATTACCAGTCCTACATCGACTGTCAAGATCGGGTCAGTCAGGCATATCGGGATCAAGAGCACTGGACACGTTTATCGATCCTCAACTCGGTGAGGATGGGCAAATTCTCGTCTGATCGGTCTATCCGGGAATACTGCGAAGACATCTGGCACGTCAAACCCATCACGATCGAGCAAAAGGAATATGTTCAGGCAGGAGCGGCGATCAGCTAATTAGTTGTTGGTTGTAAAGCCTTCGGCATGGCTTCGCTAGAGTTCTTAGTTGTTAGAAGGGAGTCAAGAGTCAGAAGTCAGAAGTCAGAAGTCAGAAGTCAGCTTTCTTTTTAGCCTTTAGCCTTCTTTTTAGCCTTTAGCCTTTAGCCTTCATCCCTTCCTCCCTCATCCCTCACCCCTCATCCCTTCCTCCCTCATCCCTCCCCTACCAGTCCCCCCAAAGCCTCATGAGTCTAAAGCTATATTTTGTGCGTCATGGCGAAACGACCTACAGCATCACGGGTGGGTATTGTGGCGAGCTTGACCCAGACTTGACTGCCAACGGGACTAAAATGGCAGAAGCTTTTGCCACAGCGTACAAGTCGATGGAGTGGACGGCGGCGTATGTGAGTCCGATGAAGCGCACGATCGCCACTGCTAAACCCCTTTGTCAGGCGATCGGGTTGGAGATGCAGTTCCGCGATGGCTTGAAAGAAATTCGTTACGGTGAATGGGAAGGCAAAACCCAGGAGTATGTGAAAGAACATTATGCAGAAGACTACATTCGCTGGTTAACGGAGCCTGCCTGGAATGCACCTACAGGCGGCGAAACGTCTGTGCAAATCGCCAGCCGCGCCTCTCTTGTGGTTGCCGAAATTGAGCAAAAGCATCCGTCGGGCAACGTCCTAGTTGTATCGCATAAAGCCACCATTCGGATCATCCTGTGCAGCTTGTTAGGCATCGATTTGGGACGCTACCGCGATCGCATCAGTACCCTTGCAGCCTCGATCAGCGTCGTTAAATTCACGGAACATGGTCCCATGCTGGAAGTATTAGGCGATCGCTCCTACATGGATGACGAACTGCGCGCCCTGGAAGGAACGTAAAGCTCACATGTCTAAGGATTCAGGCTTAAACGGCGATCATCGTCCAGCCGAATCACTAAATCCGAGTTGACGATCAAAAGCTCAGCCGCAAGATCTGGTAGGGCTTGGCTACAGAAAAGGGAGCAGTCAGAATTGGCGAACAGTAGAACCTCAAGCTCAGTCAAAACAGCTACCCAATCGCGTGTTGGCAAGATTTGGAACAGGTTGTAGTAAAGCGCTAGAGAAAGGCTAATGTGTCCATCTTGCAGATCGATCGCAGCAAGACGTTGATCCACTCCAACCCAAAGTGTTTGGCGATCGTGAGCATATGCAATCACTGGTTGAATGAGTGGAAGATTGCTACGCCAGCTAAGTCCATAGCAGCCCAAGGATTCGCCCAAATCTAACCGCGCAAACTGTCGAGGATGGTCGTGGACAATAATCCGTCTAGCACCATCAATTGCTTGAAAAGCTTCTAAGCTGATGCTTTGAAGGTTCACCATTACGTTCCATTCTGTTCCTGATCTCATCACGAATTTGCCTGTGGCGCGGCTCTCCTAACTCCTATTCAGCAATAAAGACGCTTTTCCATTCGCTGTAGTGGTCAAGCGCCGCTAAACCTAACTCGCGTCCCAAACCACTACGTTTCACGCCGCCAAAGGGGGCTTCGAGGTGGGCGCTGTGCCCGGTGTTGATAGAGAGTACGCCCGTTTCGATCGCCCGTGCCACTCGCAAGGCTCGACTCACATCCCGCGTCCAGATGGAGCCAGAGAGACCGTAAAGGCTGTCGTTGGCAATTGTCACCGCTTCTTCTTCCGTGTCAAACGGGAGTACGCAAACCACAGGCCCAAAGATTTCTTCTTGCACAATCTGCATGTCGGGGGTCGTATCGGCAAAAATAGCGGGTTTCAGGTAGGCACCTTGAGCCAGTGATCCCGTGGGAATGTCTCCGCCGCACAGCAGTTTAGCTCCTTCGGCTTTGCCAAGGTCGATATAATGATGGACGCGATCGCGATGCCCTGTCGATATGAGTGGCCCAATCTCAGTTTGGTCGTCTAAAGGGTGCCCGACCTTGAGCGCTTGAAATTGTTCAGATAACTGGCTGAGAAACGTATCGTAAATGGGACGCTCGACGAGAATGCGCGATCGGGCGCAGCAGTCCTGCCCCGCATTACCCAGGACGCTCCACAACGATTTCACCACGGCTTTGTCCAGGTCAGCATCGGCAAAGACGAGGTTGGCAGATTTACCGCCCAGCTCTAGCGTGACATTTTTAATGTCATCGGCGGCCAGTTTCATGACCTGCGTGCCAATTTCAGTTGATCCCGTAAAGGAGATTTTTCGTACCAGAGGATGGCGCACCAGCGCATTACCAGCCGTACCGCCTGCACCAGGCACTACATTAAACACACCGGGGGGCACACCTGCTTCCAGCGCCAGTTCACCCAGGCGCAAGGCGGTTAGAGGAGTCTGGGAGGCTGGCTTGAGAACGATCGTGTTGCCCATTGCCAGGGCAGGCGCAACTTTCCAAGCGGTAATGGCGATCGGAAAATTCCACGGCGCGATCATGCCGCACACCCCGATCGGCTCCCGAAAGGTCAGGTGCGTCCCTGCTGCTGCCACAGGAACCGTTTGCCCACCCACCTTATTGATGGCTCCAGCGTAATACTCAAAGCAATCGGCCGCTAAGTTCACCTCATCGCGTGCATCACGAAGCGGCTTACCTGCATTGCGGCTTTCTAAACGCGCCAACGATTCCAAATTGGTGCGGATCAAGTTGGCGAGGGTAAAAAGCATACGAGCACGATCGCGGGAGTTGACCTTACGCCAACCTACCCGTGCCTTCTCTGCGACCTGCACGGCACGATTAATGTCTTCAACGTCACCAGCGGCTACCGTTGCCCAGGGTTCACCTGTAGCTGGATCAATCAAGGAAGACTGCTGACCGGAGGCCGCAGGGACGCGATCGCCTCCAATCAGCAGCATTTCTGTTAACAACGAACCCATACGTTACTCTGCCGCCTTTGGTTGCTCAATTTCTTGCAAGGCTCTTGCCAGCAGAGCGTTTTCCTCTTCTGGTGCCCGTGCAACCAATTTTTTGCGGGAATAGAGCAAAAAGTAAGCAATCATCACGGCTAAGAAGATGACCACCCAGACAACCGCTGGCTGATACGCCGGATCGGCAAAGCAAGCAAACAGAGCGATGATTGCCAAGGCCGCACCGATCGAGGCACCCGCAATCCCCAGCGGACTTTGATACGGACGATGAATGTCAGACCGCGAAAGCTTTAGCTTCACGTAGCTGATCATCACCATCGCGTAGGAGATCACAGCACCCAGTACCGCCATATTAATGAGCGTGCTGCCAATCAGCGCTGACTGGCCCGTTTGCTCCAGAATAAGCAAGCAGATCAGACCGACGGCAGCACCCACAATCAGCGCGATCGCAGGCGTATGCCAACGACTGGTGATCGAAATCCACCGTGGATAGTAGCCTGCTCGTGACAGCGAAAACAGCACACGTCCGTAGGCGTAGATGATTGTGTGAAAACTGGCAATTAACCCAGTTACCGCCAGCGTGGTCAGGATGGTGAAGATGGGGCCATCACCAAAGATGGCTTTAAATCCATCCGCGATCGGCGCACCTGATTTGCTGATTGCTGCCGCTCCTGTCAAGGTCTGATTGGTTGCCGGGTCGGTAAAAGTCGTGGGTAGACCAGGATTCAACACCAGCACAAACAGCGACAGCAACAGGAGGGTAATAATACCCCAGTTCAGCGCTTTGGGAATATCCCGCACGGTATCGTGCGCTTCTTCTGCGGCTAACGGCAATTGCTCGATCGCCAAATAAAACCAGATGGCATAGGGCAACGATTTAAATACACCACCCAAGCCAAACGGCAACCAGTTAGGATTTCCCGGTTCGGGTGGAATATTGAACAGCAGATCTGGCTGAAACTTACCCGAAAAAAGCGCCGTGACAAAGAAAATGACCAGTACCCCTGCCGCGATCGCAGTCACCACCAGCCCCGCTTTCAGCGTGAGTTCTACACCCCTGATATTGACAAACACAAAAATGGCATAGAATACCACCCACCAAACTGCCAGCGGCACACTTGGCAGCAGCGTTTGCATGTAACTACTGATAAAGAAGACTACAACCGCAGGGGTGACCACATACTCAATGGTGTCGGTCACCCCGCAAATAAAACCGCCTAATGGCCCAAACGCACTGCGCGTAAAGGAGTAAAAGCCACCCGCATGAGGCAAAGCTGCCGACAGTTCGGCGATACTATAGACCATGCAAACGTACATCAATGCCATCAAAAGGGTCGCAATGGCTAAGCCCCCAAAACCACCAGAGGCCAACCCAAAATTCCAGCCAGAGTAGTCACCAGAAATAACCGCGCCAACGCCCAGTGCCCACAACAAGACCCAACCTGCACTACGCCGTAGCTGGCGTTTTTCCAGGTAGTCCTGTTCAACCGATTCGTAGCGGACGATTCCCCTCGGATTTTCATTTTCTGTCATAGGAAAAACTGTACTCGTTACAAACAGCAGATACTGAAACTTAATAGCATGAGGTATCCTTTTTGACGCTCAGACTTAATTACTCTTAAGAGATACAGCGAGATAGGCAATTATGGCTGCTCCAGACCCGTTTGAGAATCAGGACATCAAACGTCTTCAGCTCTTCGTTTATTTGATTCCCGTTGTTGGCTTTTTTCCCGCTCTCTGGACGCTGTATCGCGATCGCGGCACACGACAGCAAAAAACCCTCAGCCGCCTGGTCATCACTTTAGCGCTAGGCTGGCTCCTGGGTTACGTCTTGCTGGGCGCAGGTGCAAACGCCTCAGAAGCCCTTTCACTCCCACTGCTAATCACCAGTAGTTTATTCACCTCTGGCTATTTTGTGGTAAACCTTTGGTTGATGGTACAGCTATGGCGGCGCAAACCGATGCGGCTACCGATCGTGAGTAAATTGGGCGATCGGTTGCCGTAGGAGGCAGAAGGCACAAGGCTGATCGCTGGTGGCTGGTGGCTGACCGCTGACCGCTGACCCCGCTTAATCAACTTAAACCTCTCCCCCTGCTTCCCCTAACTCTTCTGCTTCCCGCTGCTGCTGCTACTTCCCCCGTTTTCCTTTCACCATTTCACACGCCCGAATCAGATGATGTATTGTCACGTGCGATGCTTCGGCAGCAGCGTAGATCGCAGCGTCACGGGCGATCGCGTTGATTTCTCCCCCACTCAAGCTAAATTGTTTGGCTAACCAGTGCCAGTCGATCTCAGCATTCAGAGACACTTGCATTGGAAAGGCTTGCTGCCAAAGCTTGAGACGAGCGGTGTAATCTGGCAGAGGAAAGTCCAGTAAGGGCGTGATTTGTCGTCGCCAGTGGGCGGTAAGGCGCTGCTTGTGATGCACGCTCAGGAGAGTAATGCCATTATGCTGTTGTCGCAGAGCAAGAAATTGCTGTACGACGGTGGGAGGTAGCAGCGCTGTCCGACTCAGCCAAACGTGGGCGGACTTAAGCAACAGAACCATTGGGGCTTGAACGGCAATGGTTTGGAGTAGCTGCAGTGCATCTTCTAACGGCACTTGGGCCAGATCGACACAGGCTAAAGGGGTTTGCAGGGTTTGCGCGATCGCCCGTGCTGCGAATGTTTTACCTGTACCAGGAGCACCCACCAAAAGCGCGATCGTGCCAAGTGCCGTGAGCGCTTCAGTAGCCGCGAAACCCCAGTCTTCATTGACTTGTTGCCCAAACTGTACCCGATGACACAGGTGGTGCAAGTCTGTAAGCAACGGGGGCGAGAAAATCAGTTGTGCCCAAAGGTCCTGGGAGGGGGGAGGGAGAAGGGAGAGGGGGGAGGGAGGAGGCGAGAGGGAGGAAGGGAGCGGGTCTAAAAGGGACTCCAGGACATTGCTTTCGGGTTGATCGGCTAATAAATAGTTGACCAGCGGATCGGGGAGTTTGACAAGATGGGCGAGAAGCGACGCGGTTTGAGGCGATCGCAGTTCCAGCAGATGATGCTTGATTAAGGCAGAATCGTCAGTGAGGGATGATCGGAGCGATCGCCATTCTGCATCGGTTCGGCACAGCAACCGTAGCGCTAAATCGACCGTTGGTAGCCCGGTCGCTTCGGCCTGTTCGGTTTCTTGCAGGTAGTTATAGAGGCGTGCATAGCGACGGCTAATTTCAGGCGCAAGTGCCATCAAGAGCAAATTTTTCTCAAGAATGCTTAATTGCAAGCGATGGCAGAGCAGTGGCAAACCCAGCAAAATACCGCGCTGGTGACTCACCTGGATTTTTGCTTCTAGCTGCTGCTGATAGCTGGCTTTAGATAGGGTTGATCGACGACGAGGGTTTTCGGCTGGCGAGTCGTAGGATGTCTCTCCTTCTAACGTGACCAACCCTTTCCACCAATGGCTGGTTACTCGATCGCCCCGCGTCCGCGCAATCCGATCAACGACTTTTGTCTCCTGTCGCTGCCGCGCGATCGCCAGACTCAAAACTCGATCGAGCCAGCCCAGTTCTGCTCTGAGGTATGCCCAATTATCGACAAAGGGTTCGATGGAATCGCTTGGCATTTGAGGAAGACACCGTGCTGTACGAGAGATCGTTTGTTTGATCTTATACTGCGCGTTTGGCGATCGACTGACAGTAGTCCCGGACTTTGTTGCTCAACCCAGTTTGCTCAGCAGGAAGCTTTATACCAATTTGAATTGAAAATGCGACATATCCTGTAGGGGCAAGGCATTGCCTTGCCCCTACCCACCGATTGATCTGTAGCCGTCATTCTTTAAATCGGTATTAGATGTTGAGTTGGTTGAGCGATTAGCGGTCAGCCATCAGCCATCAGTCATCAGTCGTCAGCCTTCTGACTTTTACCTTCTGACTTTTACCTTCTGCCCTCTGCCGTCAGCCTTCTGCCTTAACTTCTAACTTCGCACCTGACTCAACTTCACCTGCTCTTGCAACTGTTCTTGGCTATACGCAGGTTCCCGACAGCTTAAACCCTGGCACACTAAACCAATGGTTCCTTCCGGTAAGTCTGTTGCTAGCTTGAGAACAGCCGTCGGCAAATAGTGCGTGGAAAGCGCTGCAAGCTGATCAACCGTCGTGCGGATCAGGATGTGGTTGTGGAACCAGTCGAGGGCGGTGAAAAGACTGGGACACGCTTGGGGCGATCGTGTCATCACCTCACTAAACGCCTGTAAGGATTGCTCTGCTTTGTCCAGATAGCTGAGGTCTTCGGTCAGCAGCGCTAAGCGGACTAGATTTGTAGCAGCAATGCCATTTGCTGAAGGGGTGGCATGGTCGATGTAGCTTCGTTCTCGCAGCAGCAGATCGTCGCTTGCATCCGTACTGTAGTAGCCACCCAACTCGATGCTCCAGAGAAACTCGTCAAATTCAGTCTGGACGGCGACAGCGCGATCGAGCCAGGAGTAGGGAGTGGGGAGTAGGGAGTGGGGAGTAGTAAGGGACGCTTGATCTAGATCGAGTAGGGCCTTGATGAACAGGGCATAATCTTCGGACTGTGCCAAAACATCTGGTTTACCGTCGTAATTGACGCGATGGAAGCGTCCATCAACCCACTGGTGCTGAAGGATGAAATTGGCGGCGTTGATTGCCGGCGTGAGGTAAGACGGTTGCTGAAACACGCTGGCGGCACGGGCAAGGCCAGAAATCATCAGACTATTCCAGGCGACGATCATCTTTGTATCCGTCACAGGGAGAATGCGCCCTGTCCAACCCGTACTCTTGGCTTCCTGGCTATTACGGGCTGGTGGAACCGTCGGCAACGCCTCAGCAGACGCGCTGTAGCGGACGAGAAAGAGTTTCCCCAACGTCTTTTCCACGGAAGCGGTGAGTTTGCCAGGGTGAAGCCGTTGCAGGACATTGAAGCCCTCAAAGTTACCGCTTTCCGTGACGGTGAATTGGTCTTTTAGTGCTGCCAGTTCGGGCAGCGTCAGAAGTTCCGCAAGTTGCTGGTAATCCCAGGCGTAGAAGGCTCCTTCTTCCGGTTCGGCAGCAGTAGGGTCGGTAAAGCTATCGGCATCTTGAGCCGCGTAAAAATAGCCTTCTGGTGCAGTCATTTCGCGCCGAAGCCACTGGACCGTGGACGCGATCGCCCGCTCAAAAGCGGGCTCTTGCACCCCAGCCGCCCACAGATTTGCCAGGTATTCCACAATTTGCCCATTGTCGTAGAGCATTTTTTCAAAGTGCGGTACCGTCCAGGTGGAGTCAACGGTATAGCGATGGAAACCGCCGCCCACATGGTCAAAAATGCCACCTAGCGCTAACACCAGTCCTCGCTCCTCACTAAGCTCAATGGCAGTGGGACGATCGACTGTGAACCGTCGCGATCGCAGTGCCACATCTGCATAGGGAATCATGGGAAACCGAGAGCCAGGATTTTGAGCTGCTAGCACACTCAGATTTGCGTCTAACCCTGTTTGCAAGACATCTGCGCCTAGCGCCTGGGCAGATTGTAGCGTCGCTGCTCCTTGCAAGGCCGTCAAAATCTCGCTCTTGATGCCCTGAAGCTTGTCTTTTTGGGTGTCGTAATAGTGGCGGATCGACTGGAGCACCTGCAAAAAGCCGGGTCGATCGAAGCGAGGCTCGACAGGAAAGTACGTGCCTCCATAAAATGGCACCAGGTCGTCAGGCGATAGAAAAATGTTGAGGGGCCAACCGCCTTGCCCAACCATCAACTGCAATGCCTGCATGTAGATACTGTCGAGGTCGGGGCGTTCTTCTCGATCGACTTTGATAGGCAGAAAGTACGTATTCATGTAATCTGCGATCGCCCCGTCAGAGAAGGCTTCCCCTTCCATCACAGTGCACCAGTGGCAGCTAGAATAGCCGATCGAGAGAAAAATCGGCTTATTTTCACGTCGAGCTGTTTCTAGCGCTTCGTCGCACCAGTACCACCAATTAATAGGGTTCTCAGCGTGTTTACGCAAGTAGAGGCTGTTGGCTTGGGCGAGACGGTTCGTCATGGGGCGGTAAGAATGCAACGGTGAAAGCGCGATCGATGAAAGCACTCCTTAGTGTATCGGTGCATTCTTAAAAGGAACAGGGAGTGGGGGAAGAGGGGGAAGCAGTTTTGAGTTTTGAGTTTTGAGTTGGCTGAGCGATCGCTTGCTTCTAACCACTCCCCACTCCCTACTCCCTAATCTGCCTTCTCTAATACGAGCCGTTCAGCGCGGCTGGTCGATCGTCCGCCAATTGTTTGCTTTTCAGGTTGCCTAGCTGCACTTGCAGTTGAAGCTGCTGGCGAATCTGGTCTTCTGGAATGCCCAGCCGTTCTGATAGTTGCGCAGGCGTAAAGCTCAGATTGCCCAACTTAACCCGCAAGTCTTCATCTAATTGGGCCTGACCATTCTTCACCTTTGGCTTACCTTCAACGCCAACGTAAAAGCTCTGGCGACCCAACTCTGGAAACGCCGTCATCAGTTTAGAGAAAAAGGCGCGTTCGTCGGGTGGCAACTGATCGGGCGAAATGCCACTCAAGTTCACGACCGCTCCACTCTCAACAGTGCCGTTTTGCATCGTGGTATTGGCTCCTTTCAACGCACTGCCCAGCTTCTTGCTTTCTGCCTTGCGGGTAATTTCGGTTGTAAAGAGTCGCGTCAGCTCGTTTTGGCGTAGCTGTTGTTTTGTGGGCTGCTTCTGAGCCTCTAACGGTGCGGGTTGCGGTGCTTTAGTGCTTGGAGGCTTTGTGGTGCCTGACTGAACGGACGATCGCGAATCTGGAACTGTTTGACCAGAGCGGTCTTGGTCAGCATTGGCGACAACTGTGGGAGATTCGGCAGATGGTTGCTGAGGTTGAATGGTCGAGTCAGATTGACTGGTTGTATACCAGGCAGGCAGTTGAGTTGCTTGTTGCCAGTAGTAACCCACAGTCGCAGCAACCCCAGCCAGCGCTAAAGAGACAACAATCAAAAGTCGTTTCATATGAAAAGCTCATCTAAGCTGCACAAGTTTTCTAATACAGGACTTACGCAAATTCTCTAAAACTAGCCCCCCAGCCCCCAATTTATAGCCCTAGCGGGCATACAAGAAAGGGGGAGCAAGCACTCAAAGTCCCCCAGAATTGGGGGATTTAGGGGGCGACTGCGTAAGTCCTAATAATATTAACTGTTGTTCATAGAAGCTTAAAAATCCTTAAACATGGAAGTAAACAGGCTGCTAATGTGCGTAGTTTCGTTGTGACTAATGTATGAAATGCCCAACAACTGGGGCTTTAACCCTTAGACGAAATTAAGGTGAGCCCCTTAATTGTTTTAGGTACAGGGCTATACAAACAACAATTTGCTGATCTCTATCTTTTGGTAGATTTTATCGAGCTGTGTTTTGCTTTCGTGACATTTGGTGCCGTTCCCTCGCCCCTTCCTCTTGCGATACCATAAAGCCAAGCAGCAAATTGGCACGGACAATTGACGCAGCTTCTTTTCACGTTTGGGGCTAGCAGCGCTTTAGACTCAAAATGCACGTCAAAACGCCAAGCGATCGCGCGTTTTCGTCTACTGTTTGAACTAGCGGCCAAAAGCAATCCGTCTTGAACTCGACGACAACTCTCACGTAGCTCGAACTCAGCTCTATGACAGACACTCCTCAACATTTCTCCCAGCCTCAACCTCAAGCCGATGTCGATGCAGAGAGCTTATTAAAATTACTACGGCAGAAAGAAGGCACCTGGGTTGACTGGGGTCAGGCTTGTCAGACCTTACAAAAAGCGGGTCATAATCCACAAGCCATTTTTGAAGCAACGGGCTTTGAGCCAATTCAGCAAAACCAGATTATTGTCGGTGGGCAGGTGTATGGCAGTGCGGTAAGCGCCGGGGTACCAGAAGCTGTCAAAAGCCATTTTGAGCGGAAAGGGAGTGATCTCCTGTACGAATTTCGCATCCTAACGCAGCCGGAACGGGCTGCTGCCGCCATTCTGGCAGTGGAGAAAAATATTGATGCGGATGAAGCGCGGGATGTGGCGAAGGCCATTAAAGATTTTTCGCGACTCGGTGCCTTACCCGAAGGGTTTACCGATCATCCGGGGGATGCGATCGCCTATCAATGCTGGAAGCTTGCCCGCCAGAAAACAGATTTGCAGGAACGATCGCGCCTCATTGCCAGGGGGCTGCGCTTTGTCCACAGTGACAATGCCCGCAAGCAAATTGAACGTTTGCTGACTGATTTCAGCGTTGTGCGCACGATCCCCGCTCCCTCACTTCCAGTCTATCGGTTAGAAAGTGATGAAGAATTGCCGCGCGTGCTGCCTGTGGTTGGCAAACTACCGCTAACAAAAGCCGATCTCCAGGCTGTGCCGTTAATCGATGCTGTCGAACCGTTTGGGATGGTGAAGTTTGAGGGTGCAGCGGCCTGGGTGCCCATTCCTGGCTGGCAAGTGATTTTGGTGGCAGGCGACCCGATCGTGCTGTTATGCGATAGCCATCAGGATCTCCCAACACCGCTTTCTGGCAAACCGCAGGCTGTGCTGGTGGTCGTCGATCGGGCACAGCGAGAGTGGCGGAACGATCGCTACTTCATTACTGAAGCCACCAACCAACTTCAGATTCAATGGTTCGATGTGCAGCCCGATCAGCCGTTACTGGGCGAAGTCATTCTCATCATGCGTCCGAAAAAGGTGTTGGATGAGGATTCCACCAAGGACTTTTTTGGTAGCCGACCAGGGTATGACGGCTGGCAAACCGATGAGTAATCCTTACGGTTTGCAGCGATACAGTTGGTAGGGAATGCCCCGACGGTAGAAGCGATCGCGATCGACCTGGCAGGCGATCAGTGTTCCTGAAGTCTGGAGCAGTGACAACCTGGGTGGATAATCGGTTTGCTTCAATCCGGGTGCCACCATCCACAAACCAAGGGGCGGATGCAGCGGTAGTTTGAGTGCTGCCAGATTTTGCCACGCTTGAGCATAGGTTGGGGTTTGTGAGGCGCGATCGACAGCGCCTGTTGAAGGCTTTGCCGATGGTGCTTTGGCAAGATGGACACGGGGGATGAAGGCGAAATATGGCTGGGGATCAACCGCGCCAACGTTCGACTGTAGCGCCAACGCAAAGCTCAGCCCCAGCGCCACATCCTGCAAATCGCCGTAGGTCATGCTCATCAAGCGGGCAGGTTCGCCGTCAAGCTGCACGGTTCTAGCGACCTGGTCTGGCTGATAGGGCTTGAGAAATACTTGATTGGCAACGACCAGCGTACTGCTCAGAACGCCTACCATCAGCACGATCCAGATTAGAAATGGTTGAAAGCGGCTTGGAGTCACGATCGCAGCGGGTGGCCTTTCTGCCTCGTCCCAGCGCTTGATGACCCGCTCCGGTTGTGCAAGACACGCTCCCACCAGCGCACAGATGGCTGGAAAGTACAGGAAGTTGTAGCGGGGCACAGAGGTGATATCCTTTCCCAATCCGTACACGATCGCCAAAAATTCCAGCAGCACGCACAGCACAAAGACGACCAGCATGCGCGTTGCCAGATGCGTTTCAGGTGCGCTCCAAAGCCACCCAAAGCGCCGCGAAAGCTGCCAGAGCAACCAACCTGTAAACAGCACCATCAACAGCACCATCACGATCGCAATCCAAAGGGGCTGATTTTCGACAGGCAACGCAATCACCATCAGAATCCAACCCATTGGCAATTGGTACAGCGGCGCGATCGTGTCCATCCAATCTGGTTCAAAGGGCTTCATCCAGTCCGTTTCGGGACGGTTGATGTGGCTGAGAAAGGTTGGCAACCAGGGCAGATAGGTGAGGCAGACAGCAGTAGCAGCAAGCGTAACGGCAATCAGCGCGCGGCGTGGGTGCAGGGTGTAGGGGCTGGGGTGTAGGGTGGGTAAGGCTTTGAAGGTCAGAATATTGATCAACAGCGTGGCGACCTGGGCGGCAAAGGCCAGTAAAAAGAAATAGTGGACGTAAAAGCCGAGGCTGTTGACGATGACCCAGCCGAACCAGACGCCAGGGCGAATTCGTCGTTGATATAAATCGGTTTGTACCTGGTATAGCCCCAGTAGTGCTAGCGTCACCAGCAGCATGGGCAACGTGTAGTGTCGGGCTTCCTGTGAGAGGTAAACGGCAAAGGGGGAGACGGCCATGATCATGGCTCCCATTAAGCCTGCGCCTGGAAAGAAGGCGATCCGGTTGAGTTGATAGAGTGCAGCGATCGCCACGACTCCCACCATCGCAGGTAGTGCCCGCAGTTTCCAGACCCACGATAGCGGTAACGCCTGCACCCAGCGCAGCCAATCGTGCATCCAGCAAAAAAAAAGCGGCGGATGCACCGACTGGGTCGCGATCGTTTGGGCAATTTGGGCACAGCTCGTTTCTGGCTTCAGCGTAAACACCTGATCCAGAGCTGTAAGGGGAAACACCTCATGCAACGGCACATCATAGTAGGTGCGCCCCAGACTAAACAAAGCTGTAATGACTTCATCTAACCAGATCGGTTTTAAGTCCAGATGCCAGAACCGGAGAATGCCTCCCAGGAGCAGAAGACCCACCAGAGCCAGATAATGTCGAGACGGTTTCATCATGCTTATCTACATCATCCAGCCGTCACCAGGCTCTGCAAATCGAAGGTTTTCAACGTTTCTAGAAAGGCAAACACGGCTGGCGTGTGGAGTGCTTCTGGCATTGTCGCTACCCCAATGACCCGCTTAAGTGGAATGGGTAGCGGGTGAACGTGCAGCGCCGATGGAATCGGTTCTGCGGCCAGACGCGGTAAAATTGCGGCCCCTAGCCCCTGCATGACCATACTGACGATCGTCGAGTCTTCTTGAATATCACAGGCCGTATGCATCACTGGCGCAATCGTCTCCAGGTGTTTGTGAAGCATCCGCCCGCACGGTAGACAGGGCAGCAGAATGAGTGAGTATGCCGCTAAATCATCCCATGTCAAGTGTGCGCTGCGGAGATTGGCTTTAGGCGGTAAGAGCACAATGTAATCATCGCGCAGCAGTTCCCAAACTTCAAATTCAGCACTTGTGGGCAGATAGGTGATGCCGATGTCGGCGCGCCCCTCACGTAGCGTTTGCTCAATATCCAAATAGTCGGGGCGTTCAATGATGGTAATGCTCACGTTAGGGACATGATCGCGGAACTGGGCAATTACCCTGGGCAATAAATGGGTTGCCACACTGCGAAATGAGGCAATCCGCACCTGCCCACCGTCTAGCCCCCGTTGCAAGTTAGCCTCTTTCTGCATGAGTTCTAAATGGTGGATCACCTGACGGGCATGGGTCACAATTTGCTCTCCGGCCGCCGTCAGCACTGCACCCCGACGACCTCTGGCAAAGAGACACACACCCAGTTCAGCTTCCAACGTGGCGATCGCATGGCTAATTGTGGGCTGCGACAGGTTTAGTTCCAACGCAGCTTCACTAAAATTGCCATATTCTGCCACGGCTACCAGAGCACGCAGTTGAGACAGCTTCATCATGTTCCCTTTCCTTCACCCTTGCGCCGCGATCGACCGTCACCATTCACACAAACCACTCTTTTGTGTTGCATTTACCCACCCGCTACCGTTCTGCTGAGCGCTCACGTCGAAGCCCTACACCCCCATCCGTCAGACTCAAGCCTCGCTAATCCAGGCGATCACCGCTTTAACAGCCTTGCACAGTTCGCTGAACGCTTCTATAGATTCTATCGATAGAACCCATCCACGCCACCATTTGATTGCTTGTTGGAGCCTTGCTAGCGTAAGCAATATCCCGTTCATGCCAGGAGAAATTCCAATGAACAGCCCAGATCAATATGCGCCCTTAAAGCCACTTGAAACAAATAATGGAACGATCGCCTCCACCAGAAACCCATTCTGGATCGGGCTAACTAGCTTGCGGCAGCACTTGCAGCAGTTGATCATCCGGTTAATTTATGCTCAAGAACTCCACGTCTGGCAATGCACCGATCGCGCTGGGCGACTTTACTGGCAAGCCTATGATCCCGTTACTGGGCGATCGACTTCTGGGTCGGAAGCCGACATTCGCGCCTGGATTGAGCAACTTCACTACCTAAAGCGATGACACTAACCCTTGTAATTGGCAACAAAAACTACTCCTCCTGGTCGCTACGTCCCTGGCTAGCCATGCAGCAGTTTGGGCTTGAGTTTAACGAGGTGCGCCTGACTCTTTACACACCAGACTCACCGCAACAAATTCAGCAGTATTCCCCAGCGGGTAAAGTCCCCGTGCTGATCGATAACACACTGACGGTTTGGGATTCGCTCGCCATTCTTGAGTATTTGGCAGAACGCTTTCCTACCTTACCCTGGTTGCCAGAACCCATTGCAGCCCGCGCGATCGCCCGTTCAATCTGTGCCGAAATGCATTCTGGCTTTGCAGCGCTGCGTCACCACATGCCTATGAACTGCCGCGCCAAACTTCCCGGCAAAGGCATGACCCCTGATGTGCAAACGGATATCGATCGCATCACCGCGATCTGGCGCGATTGTCGGCAAACCTATGGTACCAGTGGCTCACTGCTGTTTGGTGCCTTCACGATCGCGGATGCCATGTTTGCTCCCGTGGCGTTACGGTTTGTCACCTATGAGGTGCCGCTCGATCGCACTTGCAGCCAATATGTTGAGTCGATCCTGGCGCTACCCGCCATACAAACCTGGATTCAAGCGGCCAAAGCCGAGCCAGAAAAGCTGCCCAGCTTTGAACTGCCCCAGTAATTGTATGCAGTATCTAGCTGATCGTTCTGTACTGCGTGCATCCAGGAACGACCCCCACAGCGTGTTTTAAAAGTGCTGAGGACTGAGTGCTGAGAAAAGGCGCATACTCAGTCCTCAGCGCTCTTTCAACCGATGTTGCAGAACTTTCGATGCGCTGTACTAGGGCGCGTCATCAATGAAGCTCAAAAACCTTGAGTATCAGCCTTACCGCGCCCGTTCTAATAAACAAGACTAGGGGCTGGAACCCCTGCTGTAAGTCATATGTACGAATCATTGATGACAGCCCCTAGAAGCAGGCTGAGGTTCATCCCTTTACGGTCTCCGCTGGAACCTCTTGTGGCACAAGCGTCATCTGCTTTCCACAACAGATCTCAGAAGGAGACGATTTTTCTCCTGAACAGGGACAAGGTTTCTCGTAAACAAGCTGAGCTCCGCACTGTTCGCAGGCATAACGATCGCCGATTTTACGTTGCATTTCAATCTCCTCGTTCGCTTGGTTGAGTAAGCCATTCGTTGGATACGAACCCCGTCTGAAAGCATGAACATGGCTTCTGAGCACGGCGAGCTTGAGCCAATGGCAGTCAAACGGCTTGAGGTCAGCCAGAAACGGCTCGCGGTCGAATCTAGATACCCTTTCGCCAAAAATCGAAAGATTCAACGATTTAATTTTTCTTCAAGATTTTATCATAACGTCTTAGGTTATTTAGCCTCCAGGAGCTACAATCTTGCACCTAAAGGCTAAATAAGGGGTTGAGCCACAGAGAGCCAACATACAAGATGAGGTAGCAAGCCTCATTTGACTCCTTTGCAGAAAATTGACCAAAGCAGGGGTAGCGGCAGAATGGCCGCAAGGGCGTGCAAGCTTAGCCCTTCCTGTTCGAGGGTAGTAGTCTACAGTCGGCAACGCTCTAATGCCTTTCGACATCTATTTGCCAGACTCCTACCCTATCGCTCAGGACTGGACTGGAAACAAAGGGCGAACGATGGGACTCGAACCCACGAGTGGAGGAATCACAATCCTCTGCCTTAACCACTTGGCTACGCTCGCCGCGCGTCATTTATCATAACACTTGCAGGAGCAGCGTGGATTGATTTTTCTAAAAGCTCTACTGGTGGCAAAGCCTTAAGTCGCTCATATACTTAGAGGTGTCTACTTGACCATTCTGAAGTGTAGGGTTAAAAGTAACCGCCTAAGATTCCTTTGCCTTCAAAGGGAGCGCGTATAGATTACACTCATCTGGAGGCGATCGAGGTCTTCTTCACTCTGTTCTGGCGATCGAGGTTACGCAATTAATCATGGCTATTCGTCTGAAGTCTGTAGAAATCCCTGCCGCCCAAATCAGTAGCCCTATGAAGACGCTCAAAACTGTGGCGATCGTGGGGGGCTGCGTACTGCTAGGAGTCAGCGGCATCCTGGCAGTAACCAATCCTGGACAAGCGGCTTATGACGAATTTGCCACACAAGCCGCGATCACGTATCTCAAAGCAGAGGCATGCGCCAAAGCTCCGACCGCTTTTGGTTTGCAAAAGCTCTGCCAGTCAGAACTGGAGGCCAATCAATCTAAAATTAAACAGATCATTCGCGATGGCACACAGCGACAAAACTTTGTCGTCTTCAGTCTCTACACGACGGATCTATCCATTAGTTCAGATTTGCCGTCCTATCATGTGGAAAGCGTTGGTGTATTGGGACAGTTCATTCTCTATAAAACGCAAAAACGCTAAGAGGACGTTTGCGACGGTTTCGTCAGACGTCTTCTAGTGCTGGAAAAGGTCAGGAAACGCGCGATTGATCGGTAGCGGCTGGTGAAAAAGGCTCCTGATGCAAGCGCCTACAGTAGACCCAGTGCTTGTTTAAGCTTGAGCCAAAGCATTCTCATCTGCCAAAATTTACTGCTTTCCATTGCCTTGATGCATGCTTGCAGATGCGATCGCGCCTGTTCATACTCCTGGCGTTCCTGTTCTGCCTTCTTCTCTATCGCTTGTTGTTCCAGATGCTTACCCTGGAGCTGTTCCTGCAAAACTTTGTTTTCTTCTACAAGTACTTTTGAGAGCGTTTTGCTCACTTCGGGTTGTGGTTGTATCAGGGATGGGTAAACGGGATGATCTACAGCGCGTAAGCTGACAAAGAACTCGCAGCCTTCAGTTTCATAAAGCTGTACTACCTCAAACTTCAGCAGACCTAATGCGGCTATTTCATCCAATAACTTAAAGAAAGAACTAGGCGTAAAAACCCAGCAATGTATGTCGTGATAAGCTTGTGATTCAAAAGCAGATTTCGCTATTGCCTGTGCGTCATGCAAAGAATGATAATGCGTTAATTTTACGGCATCATCAACAGCTTCACTCCATGTAAGTCCTCCTTGGTAGGAGACAGCAGACGCAACATAATCGAAGATTTGGCGCGGCGACGGTCGCTTGCGGCGATGTAAATATGCTTCAAACACATCGCAAGTGCGAGTTGTGTGACGTTTATAATCAAAACAGTGGCGTTTGTCTGGAATTGCAAGAGACAGAACGCCACCAGGTTTGAGAATCGCCCTGATCTCACCTAACCAGCCAATCAAATCAGGCACATGCTCAATGACATGGGATGCAATCAAATAATCAAAGGGTTGCTGATCTTGAGTCAGTTCTGTCAGGCTTTTTTCACCCCAAACATAGTCCACAGCAACAATTTTGCTGATATCAGTGGCTGGATCGTTTGCATACTTTGCCTGTAGATCTGCTGTAGAGGCATGGTCAACATAGTAAATTAAGCCCATGTCGCGGGTAACGATTGGATTTGTCAATGGCCCAATTTCAACGCCTACCTGCTGGGCGGGGTTAATGCTATGCAGCAGCATTTTGTTACGAGTTAGTAACATTTTATTGAAAGACTGAGAGGGGCACAGATCTAGTGGGTGTGGCTAGTAAACTCAGCATACAACAGGCAACGTTCTTAACGTTTGTACGCTCGATCGCGGTTCCGCTTTAGATGAGAAACAGCCTACATTCTATGCCATACCGTACAAGGCACATCCTACTGACTTGAAAAGGCGTCGGCTGAGCTTTAGCCGTGATTAGCGACGCTTTGCCACGATTGCAATGCTTGGTCCATGCGGATGATCAGGTTGTTCAAAATTGACTCCTTGAATCTCAAATCCAAAGAATTCTAAACAGCGAAAAATATCGTCACGCGTCATCCAGGCACTCTCTAGAGCACTGCCGCCACAGAAGCCATTCCATGCCAGTGCAGCCTGATATTCTTGCCGATAGAGCGTATGCTGAAACCCTTCATACTCGCTTTGAGTAGCCTTGTTAAACTTCGGCGACAGCGATGGGTCGGCTGAGATAACTGCTGCATCGTAGTAATGCGTCCAGAGAAACAAATGCTCTAAACAATGGCGTGAGAGTAGGGCAATGAGTTCGGCTGGGTTTTGCATGTGGTAGAGAACGCCACTCGCAAGGCAAACCTGGAAACGGGGAGTTTTCTCTTGATGCAGAAAAGCGATAAAATCACCGTAAAGGAAACGGGCTTGTTTTAACTCAAACAATTCCTTAATGATTAAGGATTTCAGAAAAGCATGGGTGTTGGATTCGATCGCGACGATCGAGGACGCACCGAGCTTTTCTAGCATATAAGTGTGGCCTGCTTCTAAAGGCCCAAGTTCCAAAACCGACTTATTGGTAAAACCTTCGATCGTGTCAGCTAACCAGTGTATGCGAGCATCATTGAATAGATTGGCTTTGCCAGCGTTGAAATGAGAGAACGGTTCTGGCAATATGGAAGACCACTCACCCTTAAAAACGTCTAACGCATTCTGTGGGCTTGGGGCTGAACTTATATACAAATCAAGTACGGACGGTTGGGGCGTTGGCGCGATCGATAGATCAGGCGGTGGAGTGGGGGCTGCTTCAGGTTCGCTGGCTGGTGCTGGAACGAGAGCTTCAGTCGGCTGATCAGTTACCTGATCAGCGCCGCTAGACGTGCTGCGACTCGTTAACATCCTGAACAGGCCTGAAAGCTTCATAGAAATACTTCTTGGTATGGGAATTGTTTAAAGCTCAAATATTTAAGCTGTAGTCTGCTTTTCGTCGCGTTAAATGAGGGCTGTAGCAAGGATCATGTGCAATTAGCGCCGACCATCGACGCTGCATATAAGCTGTTTCTTGCTGAAATCTTGCTTTTTTTTCGGGTGTATCTTCAATGCCCCGACTTTTCGATTCGTAGTGATACAGTTTGACGTGTGGAAGGTAGATATTCCGATAGCCCTTCTCCAGCATTTTGAAGCAAAAATCAACATCATTGAAGGCAACCGCTAGTTGTTCTTCAAAGCCCCTAACCGCCATGAAAACATCACGGCGGCACATTAAGCATGCGGCTGTAACCGCAGAATAATTGTTGATTGTTTGAAGCTGGTTGAAGTAGCCTGCGTCATCACGAGAAGATTGCCAATGGCTATGGCCCGCGATGCCACCAAGCCCTGCAATCACCCCTGCATGCTGCACGGTGTCATCTGGGTAAAGCAATTGCACGCCGACAGCACCAATACTCGGTCGCTGCGCTTGCTCTACCATTGCGTTAACCCAGTCAGGTGTAATGATCTCAGTATCATTGTTCAGGAACAGTAAAAACTCTCCCTTTGCTTGAGTCACTGCGTAGTTGTTGAGGGTTGAGTAATTAAAGGGAATATCGAGCGGATAACATTTAAATCGATGTGGCTGTTTCTTTGACCAGCGATCGATTAGGTTAGCTGTCTCTTTTTCAACACTACCGTTATCAATCACAATCACTTCATAGTTGGGATAAGTCGTGTGCTTAAAAATCGATTCAAGACACTGATTCAGCATCTGACTCAAATCTTTAGTTGGAATAATAATGCTGACCAGCTTATAGTCTTCAATTTGATATCGCACCATGTAATGCCCGACACAAGTAGGGCTGTTAATAATTTTCCCAGGTGTACCTCGTCGTTGAAAGGCTTCTGTCAGAGCTTTTTCAGCCGCCTGATAGGCATACGGTTTAGCATCGGTACTGCTTGCAGCCGAAGCGGCATGAATTCGCCAGTGATAAAGAATCTTGGGAATATGAAAGATGTGATCGGTCTTTTCGGTAAACCTGAGCGCCAAGTCGTAGTCTTGACTGCCTTCAAACCCTGGTCTAAACCCTCCGATCGCCTCAAGCAGTGATCGCCGATACACTCCTAAATGGCAGATATACATTCTCGATAAAAACGAGTCTGGACACCAATCAGGCTTGAAGTAAGGTTCCCGAAGTTCGTCTTGATCATTGAGTTTATCTTCATCGGAGTAGATCAGGTCTGCTTCTGGATGACGATTCGTGAGAAGAGCCACTTCATAGAGGGCATCGGGAGTCAGAAGATCGTCATGATCTAGCAGGGCAACAAATTCACCAGTTGCTAGCTCCAGAGCTGAGTTAGAGCAACGCGAAATATGACCATTAGTCGTGCGGAACGTGACTTTAATGCGGCTATCTTGCGCCTGATAAAACTCCAAGATGGGGCGAACATAGGGCGCAGTTGAGACATCATCCGCAAGGCAAAGCTCCCAGTGCGGATAAATTTGGTCAATGACAGAGTCGATCGCGGCTCGCAAAAACGCCTCTGGAGGGTTATACACAGGCATCACCACGCTAATGAGTGGTTTGTAAGCCATCAAATCAATGGTCTCAGCGAGTTTTCGTAAATCGTCTGGTCGAGGGGTATGTTTCTTTTGCCAGAGGTGATAAGGGGACGCTTGGGCTTCGTCCGCCTCCTGCGCCTGTACTACGGGCATCGCTTTCTCGACAGAGGGCGGAGACGGTAGCGCTATGTCGATTGGATCACGATGCGGTGAACGCAACAGCCGCTCTCGTAACGTTAGCCAGGCTAGGCGGATCTGCCAAAACTTACTGGTCTGCATCCATCGCACAACAGCAGAGACATGCTCAGCAAGCCTCTGTGCCTGTTGCAATTGGCTCTGCGTTTCTTGCAGTTGGCATTGCGTCTGCTCAAACTCTTTTTGAGTGTGTTGAAACTGGCTCTGCATGTGTTGCAGTTGGGTTTGCGTTTGTTGCAATTGGCGCTGCGTAAACTGAAGCTGACTTTGCGTTGGGTGAAGCTGGCTTTGTGCGTGTTGGAGTTGTGTTCGCGTCTCCAAAAATCTGTCACTCAGCGCAGCACATTGCACTTTTAAGATAGAAACAATTGTGTCTCGATCGGCGATTTCTGCAAAATTAGGCTCTGGGAAAAAGCGCTCAATCAGCTTGAGAATTTCTGGCGCGAGTACGTTAACGTCATGACGTTCTTCAACCTTTCGTCGCGCCTGTTGTCCAAGGCGATCGCGCAATGCTGGCGCATCTAAAAGCTCCAGGATTCTGTCTGCCATTGCCTCTGTATTGAGGTAAGGAACGACAAAACCACAGTCTTCTTCAACAAACTCTTTCATGCCGCCAGCGTCATCAAAGCAAACAATTGGTTTGCCAAGTGATGCGGCTTCTAAGCAGACCAGCGGGAACGGATCCTCACGAGAAACCAAAGCAAAGACATCAAAGGCCGCAAAATAATTCAGTGGATCTGTCTTAACACCCACAAAGTGAATATAGTGTTCCAAGCCCAGCAGCTTAACGTCGGCGTAGATGCCATCAAAAAAGGCACTATCTGTTGGCCCGCCTACCCATAAAAAATAAATGGGTGCGTCTACTCGCTGTTTATGGAGTGTGCGCAAAAGCTGCACAAAAATGTCGGCCCCTTTTCGCCACTCGATTGTGCCACAACTGCCGACGATAAACGCATTCTCAGGGATGGCTAGCTCGGTACGAAGGGCTTGCTTGCACTCAATCGAGTTAACTGAATCAGAACGAATGGGAATAAATTCATAAATAACGTTTAACTTTTCAGCCTCAATCCCGTGATTGAGATGCAAATTATTTTTAACAGCGTTCGACGCAACAATATATTGAGTCGTATACCTTTCTACCCATTGGAAAAAGCTTAGATTGACGTAATAGCGTATGGTTTGTTCCAGTTCATGAACATGAGAAATAATCGGACATTGAAAATGAGACAATGCTTTTAAGAGCATCCCATTTACAATCGTATTTGAATAAATTAAGCGAACATCATATTCCTCTAATTGCTCTGCTATAGTCTCTTCTGCGAATCCTGCTTGATTTAAGACAATCACAGGCCCGATCGCTTCAAACTCCGATCGTAACGCTCCATCTTCTCTTAACAGAATGAGAAAAGGAAGATGCGTATGGTCACGAAACCACCTTAGGAAATTGAGAAGAACGATCGGTGCGCCTGTGCGTGAAGCGTCATGAGAAATAAAGAGGATTCTTTTCATAAGCCAATTAAATTTCTACAGGAATGTTGGCTGTTTTGTCTAAGCGCTTATCTGCGAGGAGCAGTTCTTCTCAACCGTTGCTGCCAAGTTTGGTTTTTCGCTTGAGCCAAAACCATAGCTTCCTGAGTTGCCAGAACTTACTACTTTCCATAGCTTGTATTCGTTCATTAGCGAGAGCATGCATCGCGTTTGAGTGCACTAGGGTAGCCTCAACGGACTGCAACTGACTACGCAACCGCTCTAACTCTACTCTTGCCGCACTGACATTGCAGAGTTCTTGCATGAGTACCTGGTAAGCCTGTTGAGAAATACTGGCCTGGTTCCCAATCAAAGACTCGTCAACATTAAGCACTGCGATATAATTGTCAGCGTTTTCAATCGAGGAAAGATGCTCTAAGTATTGGCTGGTGAAAAAATCGGACGGTAACGGTTGATGATGTGCTCCAAACTGTACATCTTTCAAGCCAGGAGCATAGGGCTTCATGATGCAACTAGCAACCGTTAAATGTTGCCCTACAAAAACGCCCTCAGAAAAAATAGACAAATACAAATCTCGAAATTCTATAAATCTAAACTTATGAAGATGAAACTCGCTTACTCCAGGAGAGACGCGGTAGTCGTTAGGGCAGGAGATGAAAAGTTGACCATCGGGTTTGAGCAGTCGCCGCAGCTCCAAAAGAAATTGTCTGGGGTTTTGTAAATGCTCAATGGTCTCAAACGACACAATCACATCAAACGAAGCGTCTTTTAAGGATTGTATAGCATGCGCATCGGACTGAATAAAACTTACGGCTGGATGCTGGTAAAACTTAGAGGCAAATTGAATGGAACGTTCATCAACATCAACCCCAACGACTTGCTGTGCTCCTTGAAGTGCCAGATAGCGCGAACCGTAACCGCTGCCACAGGAGATGTCTAGCACTCGCTTGTCTTTAATAAAGGCAGATACGAACGCATACCGAACCATGTGATCCACATTCCACAACGACAGGTCTACCCCCGCTAAGGCTGGAATATATCGCTCTCCCGTGAAGTCAAGTTCACTAATTGGCGTTGATGGCTCTGATTGCTCACTCAGTTCTTCCACAAGCATGGTCTTATCAATCCTTTGGTCAGAAAGAGGGGATAGTTGACTGGTATTGTTCGATCGGGGCATTTCACTGATCACTTGTGAGGGCAGGAAAAGACTAGAACGGTCTCTAGAATCTTCTGCTGGCTTTGTAGCAACCGCAAGATAGGTCAAGCATAGTCGTCGCGTGGGAAACATTAGCTCAAGCCACAAGGCGAGTCGATTTAACGCTCCAGTCATTAAAGTGGCAAGGCGTTGATTTTTAGTTGACCAGCCCACATGATACTCGTCGATGAACATTTGCAATAAGACGGCAAAAAGTCCTTCAAGCGGATGGATTGCAATATCAACGTATCCAGCTTGTTCGAGCAAGGAGCGCAGCCCATGTTCTGTGTATCGGTAAAAGTCAAACGGTTCTTCGTGCAAACCCCACACCATTGGAGCAGTCAAAATTAGGCTACCGCCAGCTTTTAGTAAACGGTAGGATTCTTTGAGCATGCGATCAGGTGTAACCAAATGCTCCAATACTTGGGTAGAGAGAATCGTGTCAACTGACGCATTGGGTAGCGGAATGTTGTAGCAATCTGCACCAATATCCACGTTTTCGACAGACGGACGATCGATGCAAAGATATTCACTAACATAGGCTTTGAACAAGTCTTCATACCCACGCAGCGGCCCACTACCAATGTCGATCATGCGCCCTTTAACGGTCGGTGCCAATTTCTTTAAAGCCGCGATGATAGTCGAACGGGCAATATAATGGCGCTCTTGAGGATGAGGGTTCAGATAATAATGAAAATCTTCCATTAATTTAAACTCTTAAACCTCACGATGCGCTTGCTTGATCATATAAGCTGATGAAAAATCGGCGATTGAACGAATGCGATGGTTTAAGCCCTGCTTACCTAAATACTCATGCACTGCAAGGGCGCAACCATCCCAATAGTAATAATCATCAATGATGATAATACCGTTTTCAGAAACCAGCGGATACAGGTTTTCCAGGCATACCTTTGTTGACTCATACCAGTCACCATCAAGCCGAAGGATGGCAATCTTGCTTTCAGGATTTTGTTGCACAAACTGAGGCACTGTTGTTTCAAACCAGCCTTTATAAAATTTCACAGTAGAGTTTAAAATCCCAAGCTGGTGAAAGTTCTGCTGGACTAATTCTAGTGAGGCTGTACAGTTATCAAAATATCCAGGGCTATTCACGTCTTCTTGCCAGCGACGGGCCAGGGGGCCATCGATTGACTGCACAGGCGGCAGACCCTCAAAACTATCAAACAAGTGCAACAACCGGGGCGATTGAGGCTGTAATAAATTTTCAGTCAGTCTCATGGCAGCAGCACAGCCACCTTTCCAAACACCGCATTCCACAAAGTCTCCGGGAATTTGCTGCCCTATCACAGACTGAACAGCCTGAACCAGATACTCAAGCCCCAAGTTTGGCACCATGCTGTAGGGGCGAATTTTTGGAATAATCTGCTCAATCGCAGAACCTTCGGTCGCAGACAGATCCGAAACAGGGTGCACCCCTTCAGCAGGCAAGGAGGTAGGCTCTGCGATCGCCATTGCGCGATTACCTTGAAGCACTTTCTGCAAAAATCTGGGTAAATAATGACGCAACATAAGCGTTTGAATAGCAGTTAAGCAACCTTAAGTCTCAATGTAACCATAGTCCAGAGCCGTTTTGGTCTCATAAAGTAGTGCAGGATTTTCAGTCGCTCACTCATAGCCAAGGCGATCGTGCCTGCAACCATCTCGCCTCTGGCTCAAAAGCTTGTGGCATCACGTTCGAGCGCTTTACGTCCCGGTGAGGTTTTACGTCCCAATTTGTTTCTACTTCCCAATTTATAGAGAAGATAATGCAGAGCCGATGAGACGGCCAACCATTCAGACTCATCACTACAATTGCTCTGATGGAAGCAAGGCCAAACAAGACACTAGCCCTAAACCGTCCCTAAAGCAACCCCCGGCGTTGTGTCACCAGCATTGAGCAGTTGGATACTATCCTTGGCCTCAAGCGCTTGCAACTCAAGCGACCCCTAGCTTCAGCAGCGGCTAAGAAGCAGTTGATTGGCGGCTTCTGCTTGAAGTATTCGGCATTTTGGCGGGTTTGGTACTGGCTCAAGTAAAGTACAGTGGCTGATTGAGTATAGTTGTCTTAAACTTTTACGAGTTAGCGTCGTCTCAGTCTTTAGGACAGGGTCACTCTAAGACAGAATTGCTCTAGGACAAAATTACGCTCTTTTATCTAAAATTGCGACCTTCAACGCCGTCTTTACCTCGTTACCCTCGACAAAAGATTCCACTGCTTGCTGTACTGGTAGTGCCGTTTGTCATGCAGACGATCGTTGCTGTTGGGGGAGTGGGCTATTTCTCCTACCGTCATGGACAGCAGATGAGTAATCACCTTGCCAGTCAACTGGCAGGAGAGGTTGGTCATTGCATTGACCAGAACCTCATGGGAGATATACGGGCTTCAGCGGAAATGTCTCGCAGTACGGCAGCGGTCATCCAGTTTGATGCTTTTACCCGTCGCGATCGTGTCGCTTTGCAGCAGTTGTTTGAACAACAGCTAAGGCGCTTTGATCAACCGAATGCGATCGCCTTTGTGGATGAGCGTCGCCTGCTGTTTGCTGTGGAAAAGCAACATGGTTTAATGTCTGTCATCGTCCACAACGGTACGAGCGATGACGTGCTGAACCGTTACTTGGGCAACATTCCGACAGTAGAATCACCGCCTTCCATTGATACACTTAAACGCCAGAAGGCTTTGGCTTTAGATTCGTGGTATCTAGCCGCGAAAAGCTCTCGGAAACCGCTTTGGCGCTTGGCTTTAGAGCTGTCAACGTCTGAGCAACCGATGCTAACAGCCATTAATTTTCAGTCACTATATGATCACCTTGACAGATTTCAGGGCGTTTTAGCGTCTTCGATCTCGCTGACCACGTTGAGTAACGAACTCAGAAGCTTAAAAATCGCTAAAACCGGACAGGCGTTTATTGTTGATCAACATGGGCTGCTCATCGCCAATTCCAACGGCGATCGCCCCTTTCGGCAACTGAGACTCTCAGACCAACGCTCAGCGCTGCTAGCGCCTGCAAAGACGAGTAACCCACCTTCAGAACTTGCTTACCAACGGTTGCGCGCAGACAGAAGTTACGATACGTTGACGGAGCAAGCAGCCTCCTCAATTGTGGAGCAGTTTGGCGGGTTCGATCGCATCCAAGACAGGCAGCACCTCAGTTTTGAGGTCGATCATCAGCGCTACTTTGTACACATCGAGCCGCTAGGGCGTGACCAAGAACTGGGTTGGCTAGCCGTCGTTGTGGTGCCAGAGGCTGACCTACGAGACGCGATCGCCAGCAATCATCGTGTAACGCTCTGGCTCTGCATTGGAGCCTTGACTGCTGCGATCGCGCTGAGTTGGGTAACCGCCTCCTGGATCGCCAAACCGATTCTCCGCCTAAGTCGCGCTAGCCGTGAACTGGCCTTGGGAGAGTGGAACCACCCCATTGATGCCACAAGCAAGATTGCCGAATTAGAAGTGTTAGGGCACTCTTTTAACCAAATGGCAGAGCATCTGCAAAAATCATTTGATCAAGTGATAACGGCGCTGCAAGAGTCAGAAGCAAAGTTCACAAAGGTCTTTCGTGCTAGCCCAGATGCCATTGCCATTATGACGCTGCCAGAACGCCGTTACCTTGATGTCAATGTCCGCTTTCTGGAGTTTACTGGCTACTCTCGTGAGGAGGTGATCGGTCAGAATAGCGTCAGTCTCAAGCTCATCGTTGCCCCTGAACAGATAGCGCACTTTGAGCAAGTACTGCAAACACAAAATCGCGTCCGCGAGATCGAAATCGATTATCGCAATAAGCAAGGGCAATTGAGAACTGTCCTGGTTTCGGCAGAGGTGCTGGAGCTAGAAGGACAGAAGCGATTGCTCTGTATCTACCGTGAGATCACGCTACGAAAGCAGCTAGAACTAGCACTGCAACGCTCTGAAACAAAGCTAAACGATATTCTCATTAGCGCGATCGCCTCCATCACCAGCATTCATATCTTCCCGGATGGCTCATGGCATTACGACTATTGGTCTAAGGGGTGCGAAACCGTGTTTGGTTACTCTCCCGAAGCCTTTATGGCAGATCAAACTCTCTGGCTCAGTTTGGTGCTACCAGAAGATTTGGATCGAGTGCTGGTTTGTAACCCCAAGCGGCTGCAGAACCAGCAGACAATGATCGCTCAATACCGCTTCCGGCACAAGGATGGTACATTGCGGTGGCTATCTGGCTATGCCACGGCTCGGTGGGACGAAACTCTGCAAGGCTGGATTGCAACAGTTGTAGATGTCGATATAACCACCACAATGCGCCTTGAAGCCGAACGTAAGCAGGCAGAGGCCGCCTTGCGCCATAGTGAGGCAACGTTACGCGAAGCCCAACGGGTTGCACATATCGGCAGTTGGGAATTTGATGTCATTGCGCAAACCACGCGGTGGTCAGAAGAATTGTTCCAGATTCATGGGCTTGATCCTCAGCAGCCCATACCTAGCCCTGTGGAAACCTTACAGTTTATCCATGCAGACGATCGCGCCGCCCTGATCGATTTAGTCTCTCAAGCCATTACCACCCGTAAAGCCTACGAGCGAGATCTCCGCATTGTCCGTTCTGATGGCTCCATTCGGTACGTTGAAGTGAGAGGTATGCCACTGTTTGACGAACAGGGAACGTACATCCGTATGTTTGGCACAACGCTGGATATTACAGAGCGCAAGCAAGCAGAAGAAGCACTGCGTCAAAGTGAGCAACGGTTTCGCAATGCTTTCGATACCACCGCCGTCAGTATGTGCCTGACGTCTCCGCAGGGACAGTTCTTGCAGGTCAATGCATCGCTGTGTCAAATGCTAGGTTACAGCGAAGCAGAATTGCTGGCACTGACGTTTGCAGAACTGACCCACCCAGATGATCTGCCCCTGACACTGGCCTGTGCACAAAAGCTTCTGTCTGGAGAACTGTCTTACTATCATCTTGAAAAGCGCTATCGGCACAAAGACGGTCATACCATCTGGTGCTTGCTGAGTGTGTCACTTGTGCGCGATCGTGAAGAACACCCACTGTATTTCGTTGGTCAAATGCTACCTGGAACCCATTCACTACAATCACGCCTGCTCGCTTCAGCGTCTGCTCCATCTGTCGCCGATCGCTCACGCTAAACGACGCCCCCATTTGAAGGTACGTTAGAGGCACTTAGCAAGCGGGGTGAAAAACACATGATAACCTTGGTAGCAATGGTAAAGGGATTGGGCACAGTGGCAAGCTGTACCAGTTTCCTTCTCTTTGCCTTCTCCTTTTTACCGTTGCTATTGGCACAGAATACCCCGACGCTGACAGAACGCGCAGACCAAATTGATACCTGCCGTGGGACAACGACTCCACTGACCATTTACACAACCTCCACGTTGACAGGCGCGATCGGTACCGTCCTGGAAAATTCTAGTGTCACGCTCACAGGCATCTTTGGTACTGACGTTGTTCAGATTAAAGCTCCTCAGTTGGGATGGATTGCCACCAACACACTGGTCTCAAATTGCGGTGGAGCCCCTGATGGGGGTTTACCTGTAGATCTTGATACCAATCCTCAATATTGTCGGCGGTTACGGAGCGTCGCATCAGATGGCCCAGCTTACGCCGATCTAAACGCTGGGTTAGTCGCACGAAATACAGCAAATGGCATCTTTCAGTATGTAGGCAACTCTAATCAAACAGATGGGCCTACAAAAGCGGCCATTGTGAGATTCTCTGGTAAAGCAACCGATTTACAAGACGGTGGTGGCCGACGCTGGATTCGTGTCAAATACATCGGTCTTGCAGGCCTTCCTCGCGTTGGTTGGGTACCCAATGGGCCAGAGGGGGTTAATCGTAACATTGCGGCTTGCACCAGTGGGCAAAACTAGCGACACGCCATGCTTTCTGACTACAGACGGACCCTCATCCACTATGCTGAGCAGCAGTCGAATAAGAAAAGTATTCATTCCTCTGCCTGAAACGTGACCTGAACGCTGCTGTAGCTGTGAGATGCTCAGCAACCTATCAGCAATGAGTGCAGAGAAAGCGATGTTCGGCAATCGGTTCATTCGCTCCAGAAGCATTTTAAGCAACAGTTTGAAGCTCAAAAAAGAGTATGGCATCAAACATCCACATCACCTCTCAAACATATCTTAGGGGCGAGAATTAATTAAAGCGTGATCTTGAAGTACGGGCGCACGCCCGTGCACCCCCTACAGAGCATCTAATTTGTCGAAGTTATTGAATCCGCGATCCTTAGCGAACTACCATGCAACTTTTCGCTAATACTTCCCTTTGTGGATTAATAAAGCTAAGATTTTTATTAACATTAACGTCCAACTCTTGTTTGTAGACTAGCTAACTAATTGTTGTGGGGAACCTATGGAAACTTTTGCCTACCTGCATACTGCGTGTGCCTATGAAGATCCCGAAGCAACGGACCTGGCACTGTCTTTTGATCGCTTCAACGTGAAGCAGCTGTCTGGTCAAGCTAGCTTACTCATGCTGCAATTGCTTGTTCCTGCTGCAATTCTGGCAGTCGCAGGACACGCTTCAGCACTTCAGGTTGGCGATCGTGGCCCTTCTGTGACCACCCTGCAAAATCGGTTGAGATCGGCAGGCTACTTCAATCGCAGTTCCACTGGGGTTTACAGCACCCTCACTGAAAGTGCAGTCAGACGATTTCAGGCATCACGCGGTTTGGCTGTCGATGGTGTTGCGGGCCCAGCGACGCAGCGTGCGCTCAGAGGACAGCCATACGCTGTATCGGGAAGCAACTATCGCCCCATTAGCTATAGTGGCGGCTTACGGCGCGGCAGTACTGGCGCTGATGTGAGAGCTATCCAACAACAGTTGAGAAACCTGGGCTACGACATCACGGTCGATGGCGTTTTTGGCTCAGCAACCGATCGTGCTGTCCGCAGCTTTCAAGCCTCTAACGGTCTATCTGCTGATGGCATCGTTGGTTCGGCCACTCGCAGTGCTCTTTCTAACGGTACCAATATAGGTTATCCGTCTCCATCCGTTGATCCAGGCAATCCATCTTATAGCAACGGTGACTATATCTCTCCAATTGCTAACCGTCCCGTCGCTGGTGTTAACAACCGTTATGTCGTTGTCGTGCCAGCAAAAAGCAGCACCACTTTATGGCAAGTCCAGCGGTTTGAGCCTAGAGCCGTTTATACCTCTTCTAACCTGGGTCGCTATGTTTGGGCAGGTGCGTTTGCAGAGAAGGGAATTGCTGAAGCAAGAGCAGCACTTTTACGGGCCAACAGGCTAGATGCTCAGGTACGCTACTTCTAGTTTCTGATCATGCTCCATACCTGCTGCTACATAGCACAGGTTACATGGGCAATAGCGATCGCTGGCAGACAGGACACACCGCATGGATGGTAAGCTGACAGTCTAACAAGTGATAGCCTTCCTTCTGTGCGGTTTTGACCCCCACTTTAAGAATCGAATCGCTCTTAAACTCGATCGTTTTATTGCAGCGAACGCAAATTAAGTGATGGTGGTGATACGACGGCTGATTGAGTTCATAGTGCTTATGGCCTTCTGCCAGCTCTAGTTCTCGCAGAATGCCCATGCGCGCCATCAATTTAAGTGTGCGGTAGATAGTAGAAAGGCTAATCGCTTCTCCATCATCTTTCAGCAGGTTGTACAAATCTTCGGCGCTGAGGTGGTTGCCCTTCGACAAATTTTGAAAGACTTGCAAAATTGTCTCTCGCTGAGGAGTAAGTCGCCAACCCTTTTCATTCAGTTCAGCTTTCAGTGAAGTGGCTGTGTAGGGAACTGCCATTGTCTTCTTCTCAATAAATCTGTATTAATGAGAATAATACACAATAAAACTTTTATTTTCAAGTAGCACGTCTTATTGAGAATAGATCCCAAAAAGAATCGTGCATAGCAGCAGAGATTTGAGTCTGGAGCGTGCGATCGCGCAGGCGACAATAGAATTTGTCGCAGTAGGCAGAGTATGGTCAGCTCAATGTGAGCAGATGCCACTGTGGAACTCGCGCCAGTCTGTGCAGAAAGCTAGACGATGCAAAAGCCGGATTATGAAAAAAGCCAGACTGTGCAGAAAACAATCCTCCAAGGTCGTCAAAACCCTGGAGGATTCAAGTTTCAAGGCATGAACCTAACTTTAAGGCATGAAGCTAGCCCTAGCTCAGAGACTCTAAATAGTCACGTACACGGTTGCGACGCTTGGGTTGTCTCAGCTTTTGCAGCGCTTTTGCCTCAATTTGGCGCACGCGTTCCCGCGACAGGTCAAGCGCGCGGCCAATCTCTGCGAGTGAGTAAGGATGTCCGTCACCTAACCCAAAGCGCATTTGAATCACATCGCGCTCACGAGTCGTTAGATCTGCCAAAAGCTGCTGTAGGTCGCGGCGAAGCGCTTCTCGCATCAAGGTATCTTCTGGCGACACATCATCGGTTTCCAGAAGGTCTCCAAGTTCAGTGTCTTTTTCCTTCCCAACCTTGGTTTCTAGAGACACCGATCGCGGCACTCGTAAAAGCACTTCCCGCACCTGAGGCGCAGTCATTTCCAATTCAAGCGCAATGTCTTCGATGGAAGCGGTACGCCCTTTTTCTTGAGAAATTTTGCGCTGCGCTTTCTTGATCTTGTTGAGCTTTTCGGTGATATGGACGGGCAGGCGAATCGTGCGGCTCTGGGTGGCGATCGCACGGGTAATCCCCTGACGAATCCACCAGTAGGCGTAGGTACTAAACCGATAGCCTTTAGTGGGGTCAAACTTCTCAACCGCGCGCTCCAAGCCCAGTGTTCCTTCCTGAATCAGATCTAGTAGCTCAAGTCCACGATTCTGATATTTTTTGGCAACCGAAACTACCAGGCGTAGGTTCGCCTTGATCATGTGCTCTTTTGCTCGACCGCCTTCAGACTGGATCTCGTCTAGTTCTTCAATGGTTAAACCAGCCAACTCAGCCCAGTGGCGCTTTCCTTCTGCTAGGGCAGGTTTGAGGTCTGCCACAGCAACACCACCTTCTAGTGCCCACCGCTCTAAGGAGGGACGATGGCCCAAGTGAGATGCTAGGCGATCGTGCGCATCAACCAACTGCACATAGAGTTGGATAGAGCCACCTGCCGTTTCAGCGGCTTCTGTGCGCATTTCTAGTAAGCGCATGTAGCGTTGGACTCGCTGAGCCTCCGAGACTTCCTCGTCACGACCTAAGAGACGAACGCGACCAATTTCCTGAAGGTATAGACGCACCAGATCGGTTGTGCGACGACTGACACTGCGCTGGAGGTTCGCTGCGTCAGCGTACTCCATTTCGATGCTTGCAAAGTCGTCGCGGTCTCCATCAGGATCACCGGGTCGAAAGCCCTGGGCATGTAGCTGTTCGTCGTATTCTGCTTCAGCGTAAAAAGAAGATGCTGGCATAGTGCTCGTCTCAGTTGCTCCGGGTAAGAGTAGGCTTCGGTCGGCTGCTTTTAGATAGTGTTCCCGCCATTGAGGACTAAAGAACATCTTGAAGAGTTCCGTTTTGTCCTTTTTTGGTTAATCCGCCAGGATTCTGTGCCGCTTTAAGACTGCTCTAGCATGCGATCGCGCAGTAAGCTTGCTAGCTTAGCGACAAACCAACAGGCTAGTAGCAGGGGCATATCGTTTCTGCGGCTTGGCAGATAGTATAGGAACAAGATCGGGGTCAAACTGGTGACCTGAATCAGATGCTAGGTTAACCTACATCACTTGTAGGGTAATTTCCTGACGTTTTTGAGGTCTGTTGACGATCTTCATGAAGGCTTTGAATGATGACTCTTTCAATTACAGGTCTGTGAAGTCACAACCCAGAGCGATCGCCTTGAATTTACAAAAGCTTTATAAGTAAACGCCTGATGGTGCTCGGCAGTACTGACAAAGCAATTGCTTAGTCTTGAACCCAGAGCGTTCCGTCCACGGGCTGTCACTCACTCAACCAGAGGCTGTAGAACCAGCCATGACAGCAGCTAATAAGTTTGAATAACGGTAGGCTGATCCATCCATACAAAAGAGGCTGCTTGAACGTTGGTTCAAGCAGCCTCTTTGCCGTTTTGTTGTGGTTGCCTATGAAGCGGCGGAAAAGTTGACAATCCGAGCAAAACTGTCAGGTTGGAGACTGGCCCCCCCTACAAGAGCCCCATCAATTTCAGGCTGCTGCAAAATTTCGTCGGCATTATCGGGCTTGACAGAACCACCATACTGAACAGGCACATCAGGATTGGTGAGTTTGCTTCGAATGAGACCAACGACACGATTTGCTTCGGCTGAGGCGCATGTATCCCCTGTCCCGATCGCCCAAATCGGCTCGTAAGCAATCACCAAATTGGTTTGGTCAATTTCTTTGAGACCATTGTCAAGCTGGCTAAAAATGACTGATTCAGTTTCACCAATATCCCGCTGTTGCTTGGTTTCCCCCACACACAAGATTGGGGTCAAACCAGCCGCCTGTGCTGTTCGTAAGCGCATATTGACGGTTTCATCCGTTTCACCAAAGTATTGCCGCCGTTCACTATGCCCGACGATGACATAGCGCACCCCAATCTCAGTCAGCATGGGGGCTGCCACTTCTCCGGTATAGGCCCCTGACGTCTCCCAGTGAACGTTTTGAGCACCAAGGCGAACCAAACTGCCGTGCAAAAACTGAGACATCTTGACTAACGCCGTAAAGGGGACGCAAAGCACGACCTCTCGATCGTCTGCAACGTCGTTGAGCTGAGGCATAAATCCTTGCAGAAACTCCATTGCTTCTGCTTGGGTTTTATACATTTTCCAGTTGCCAGCAATAACAATTTTTCGCACGGGTCGTTCGGTTGGGGTTGAATGCACAATTTACTGCATCATCCAGTCTAAGGCTTCTGGTGACCAACCGATCTAGTTTGACCAAGAGAGCGCTGAGAAACAGCGCACAGTGCGAAAAAGAAGCGCCTGCGAAGCCAGGTTGGCTCAACGTTTTGAGTTTCCAGGCTTCCTGATTTTTAAGCTTCAATTGGTGTAGTCAAGGTGCTAGGCGCACGATAACGTTGTTTGCTTTAACCAGCGCTCTACGGCGAGTTCTAAGTCTTCTAATAGGTAAGGCTTGCTAATGCAATCGTTGCAGCCTGCTTGCAGTAGCTTTCGGCAGTCGTCTACCCTCGCTAGAGCCGTAACCGCAATGACGGGAATATGCGCAGTGGTGACATGTTGTCTTAGACGATGCAGAACATCAAACCCGCTGAGGTCAGGCAGCAAGATATCGAGCAGAATCAGATTTGGCTGCAAAGTCTGGGCTAAAGCCAGCGCTGTTCTACCAGTTTGAGCCGTGAGCAGGGTGCGATCGCTCCGAGTGAGAATCTGGGTGACGAGTAGCAAATTGTCGTCATTGTCATCCACTGCAAGAATGCACGAAGTTGTGTGGGTTGATTGCGAGTTGAGGTGGCAAAAATCCATGCGTTCTGGTGGAAGAAATGGCGTTATGGCACGTAAACGAAGAGGGCTTTGGCGGAGAGATTATTTTTCGGTAGATTAGGTTAAGCAGATGTAACAAATCACCATGAAATGTGAATAACCCTACTCCTCTAGTCAATTCTAAGCGCAAATCTTAATTTTAGTTTAATTTTTGAGGTAGATTGACTGCCATTGTTTCGCCTTCGTCTTGCTGATGTTGCCAACGACGAACGTTGATCTTCGCTTTCACCAAACACCGCTAAGACCTTAGTTGATGAAACATTTTTAGCCGCAAGGCTTTGTACAGCCAAGTGAATTGAGAACGATCGCTGGTAGGGCACAATGAGCCACCATTAGGAGCACTTTAAAACTGGAGGACAACGATGGGCATTGCAACCGTTAATCCCGCTACGGGAGAATTTATCAAGGCGTTTGATGCGTTAACCGATGCAGAAATTGAGCACAAACTGGCGTTAGCGCAGCAAACGTTTGAGCAGTATCGCCATACCCATTTTGAGCATCGATCGCAGTGGTTGACCGCAGCAGCGAAGATTTTAGAGGCAGAAAAAGAGGCGTTTGGCAGAACCATGACGCTGGAGATGGGCAAACCATTGAAAGCCGCGATCGCAGAGGTCGAAAAATGTGCCCTGGTGTGTCGCTTCTATGCCGACCGTGCGGCTGAGTTTCTTGCGGATGTGCCCATTGAAACCGATGCCAGTAAAAGCTTTGTTTGCTATCAGTCGATCGGAACCGTTTTGGCGGTCATGCCCTGGAATTTTCCCTTTTGGCAAGTGTTTCGCTTTGCGGCTCCAGCCCTGATGGCGGGCAATGTGGGTTTGCTCAAGCATGCATCAAATGTGCCGCAGTCGGCATTGGCGATCGAAGACATTTTGCAGCGAGCAGGCTTCCCGAAAGGCGCGTTTCAGACCTTATTGATTGGAGCCGATCAGGTGGCAGCAGTAGTTATGGACGATCGAGTAAAAGCCGCAACGCTTACAGGTAGTGAACCCGCAGGTGCAAGCTTGGCAGCTACGGCTGGCAAACAAATTAAAAAAGTAGTGCTGGAATTGGGTGGTAGTGATCCATTTATTGTGCTGCCCAGTGCTGATCTAGAAACGGCGATCGCTACAGCGGTAACCGCACGCATGATTAACAATGGACAGTCCTGCATTGCTGCCAAACGCTTTATTGTGGCAGACCCAATCTACGATGAGTTTCAAACTCGGCTGGTGGAGAAGTATCAGGCACTTAAAGTAGGCGATCCTATGTTGCCGGACACTGATGTTGGGCCTTTAGCGACTCCTGGCATTCTCAAAGATCTGGATCAGCAGGTGCAGACCGCTTTACAGCAAGGCGCACGGGTACTAGTTGGTGGTAGACCGCTGGATGGCGTTGGAAACTTTTATCCACCAACGATTTTGACGGAGATTCCCGTTGATAGCTCCACCGCTCAAGATGAACTATTTGGCCCTGTAGCCATGCTGTTTCGCGTAACTGATCTTGACGCGGCTATTCAGCTTGCAAACAGCACTCCTTTTGGTTTGGGAGCCAGTGCCTGGACAACTGACGAAGCGGAACAGACTCGTTTAACGCACGAAATTGATGCTGGCTCGGTGTTTATCAACAGCATGGTGAAATCTGATCCACGCTTACCGTTTGGCGGCACCAAGCGATCAGGCTTCGGTCGTGAATTGAGCATTCAGGGCATTCATGAGTTTGTGAATATCAAAACGGTGTGGGTGAAGTAGAAAGACAGAGGGCAGAAGACAAAGGGCTAAAGGAGTTGTAAAGCTTTCGGCATGGCTTCGTTGGAGTAGTTGGTTGTTAGTTTTTAGAAAAAAGCTGATAGCTAACCGCTGACCGCTGAGCGCTTTTACTCGCATTTAAAGGGCAGGGCAGGGGAGTAGGCTAAGTAACTCTACTTACTGCCGCGTTTTTCTGTGGTGGTAATATCAGCGATACGCAACATTTTCCTTTTCATGACTGTGTTCCTTGTAACAAAATAGAATAGGAGCCTTTCTGGATCGTGTTAAGAAGGGGAGAGAACATCCCGAAGAAAGGCGCTGAAAGAGAAGTGGTTTCGCGATCGCGAAAGACGCATGACGATGGGGTGAAGGGAATACTTAGTTTTTGTGAAGGGGGTAACGGCTATGGGAGAGATGAATACGGCTGAACTACTGGTACGCTGCCTAGAAAATGAAGGTGTGCGCTACATTTTTGGGCTACCGGGTGAAGAGAATTTGCACGTGCTAGAAGCACTCAAACACTCATCGATTCAGTTCATCACCACTCGTCATGAGCAGGGGGCCGCATTCATGGCCGATGTGTATGGGCGGTTGACGGGCAAGCCAGGGGTTTGTCTTTCAACCTTAGGACCTGGTGCCACCAATTTAATGACTGGGGTTGCAGATGCGAATCTCGATCGCGCCCCCTTAGTCGCTATCACAGGGCAGGTTGGTACCGATCGCATGCACATTGAGTCCCACCAGTACCTCGATTTGGTGGCGATGTTTGCTCCCGTTACCAAATGGAATGCCCAAATCGTCCGTCCCAGCAATACCCCTGAGATTGTCCGCAAAGCGTTTAAGATTGCTCAATCCGAAAAACCAGGTGCCGTACATATTGATCTGCCAGAAAATATTGCAGCAATGCCTGCTCCCGGTAAGCCGTTGGTAAAAGACAACAAAGAAAAAACCTACGCTTCATTTCATAGCATTGAAAAAGCGGCTGACTTTATTTCTCAGGCAGAAAATCCGCTGATTCTTGTAGGCAATGGTGCCATTCGGGCCAATGCGAGTGAGGCGTTGACGGAATTTGCGACGCGGCTCAATATTCCGGTTGCTAATAGCTTTATGGGTAAGGGCGTCATTCGTTATACCCATCCCTTAGCGTTATGGGCTGTGGGGTTACAGCAGCGTGACTATATTAGCTGTGGCTTCGATCGCGCCGATCTGATTATTTGCGTAGGGTACGATTTAATTGAATATTCACCCAAAAAATGGAATCCTGATGGCACGATTCCGATTGTTCACATTGGGGCTATGTCCGCTGAGGTTGATAGCAGCTATATTCCGGTAGCCGAAGTGGTGGGTGATATTTCCGATTCGCTTCGAGAGATTTTGTACCGTGCCGATCGTGTCAACAAACCCGATCCCCACGCTCTAGAGTTACGCACGGACATCCGCAACGATTACGTGCAGTATGCTAAAGATGACGGCTTTCCCATCAAGCCCCAAAAAGTAATTTACGATCTGCGACAGGTCATGGCACCCGACGATATCGTTATTTCCGATGTGGGCGCTCATAAAATGTGGATGGCGCGGCACTATCACTGCGAGCAGCCCAACACCTGCATTATTTCAAATGGGTTTGCCGCAATGGGGATCGCGATTCCAGGCGCGATCGCGGCAAAACTGGTGCATCCCGATCGGCGAGTGGTTGCAGTGACGGGCGATGGCGGCTTTATGATGAACTGCCAGGAGCTAGAAACTGCGTTACGGGTTGGGACACCGTTTGTCACGCTAATTTTCAACGATGGCGGCTACGGGTTAATCGAATGGAAGCAGCAAAACCAATTCGGCAGTTCTGCCTTTATTAAATTTGGCAACCCTGATTTTGTGAAGCTGGCCGAAAGCATGGGTTTAAAGGGGTATCGCGTGGAATCGTGCCTAGATTTGATCCCCATTTTGAAAGAGGCACTGGAACAAGATGTGCCCGCTGTAATTGACTGCCCGGTCGATTATCGGGAAAATCTTCGCTTTACCCAACGCGCTGGCGATTTGAGTTGCACAATCTAATGACGCTTAAATAACATTGGGAATGGCCGCAGAGGCACAGAGAACGAAGAGTTGTCTTTGTTCCCTCCCTTTTCAGCGATCGATCGATTGAAGTCATTTCAGCAGAACGATCAGCGTTTTCCACGGCTTTTTGCTGCGATTTAAAGAGGCGCAACCAAGACCACCGTTAGAAACGCTGAATCTAGCGCTGCGTAGGCTGTTTGTCTTTTGCGTTAGTGAAAGCTTTCTGAAATAACCGCAGGTCGATAGTCAGACGGCTTGACCTTGTATTTCACCAAATTTGCCAACTCTTGAAGTTGGCTGATGGCTTCTGCGCCTTCTAGCTTCATCAGTTCTCGATCGTCTCGCATCTCAGTCCAGGTGATGCCGTAATCAGACACGAGGAAGCGAATGAGGTGGTTATCTGCCAGACTCACCATAAACGAGGCGCTATTCATCTGCCCGCCACAGGTATAGCAAGATGCCAGATAGCCTTGGCGCTCCAACACGGTGGCAAGTGCCTGAAGATTCATGACGAGATCTTGTACAAACTGACGGTGTTGCTCTGCAAGTCTTAAGAACACGATCGCCCTCCAATCACCACACCTAACCTTATACCTTTTTAATACTTTCTTAAGAGTTTCAGTTGTAAACGTTAGAAATATCTATCAATCGATGCAGCCTACAAGCTAAAATCCACGAATGCAAGGACTTTCCAGCCCTTGTCAGCTTAGAGGTGACCCCAGCCTTAAGGTTAGCGAAATAGCCAGGAAAGAAAGTATTCAGAAAGACACTCACTTAAAAGTTTACGTCTGCCCACTAACCTTTGTAGTGCACTCTGCGAACCATAGCTGAACACAAACAGGAAGCTATGGCTTCTGTGACTCCAATCGCTTAAAAAAGTTCCCTAGTTTGAGACATTTGAAGTCTAAACTAATGTAACAAATATTGGCTTGTGTTGGTTGCTGACAACTAATCCACCTGCCACCACCCAAAAGCCGGACCGACGAAACGAATCGTAATCCAAACGGCAATCAGCGCCCCAATGCCAATCCATGCGCCTTTTGTTGATAGCTGCACAAACTGATTGGCCTGAGTTTTTGTGATTGGCAACCATGAAAAAATGTGATCTTCTTGACCGTATTTTTCTCCTAAAGCTTCTTTCCGCCGCTTTGATTCGCCCATAACTGTTACACACACGACACTCAACTTCTTGATTTTAGTGGAAAGACAACCCATTGTTGCTTGATCTTTCTAAAGCAATCGGAACATAAGTTGACCTTACTGGGAAGCAAACCGCATCGCTGTTCTCCTTGATGCCTTGCAAATTCATGCGGCACTTGCCACTGAGCAATAAGGCGCGTAGTGCTCCTTAATCTAAAATTGAATAGTTTGACTGTGAAAACAAGTTGGGTTCAAGATAGTTGAGGCGTGCGACGGGATGTAGGGCGTTCAGGACTTGCTGTCCATAGTTGCGGTGAACGACCCGGCTATCGAGCAAGGCAACAATCCCTTGATGGTCGCGGACAGGAGCGATCGCGCGCTGTAGCTCTGACAACGCTTCTGGCAGTAGATACAGGCGAAACCAATCTTGCCGCAGCTTTTTGTAGTAAGCGACTCGTCCAGCAACCAACGGGTTTTCGAGTGAGGGAATGGGGAGTGTGGCGATCGCCAGCAAGTGAGGTGCAGGCAAAACGCTTTGATGCTGCCGCCAGAACTCCCAACCAGCCACCAGTACTCCGTTGTCATCTAAACAGGTACGCTCAACCTGCACTCTCGAACCAAACTCTGATGCCAAGGCAGAGCCAACTTGTGCTTTGAGCGGCACATCATCCACTAACAGAACGGTCAGCCCGTTCATGCCTGAGCTAACCCTGAGTAACGAGTGCATTTCTCGAATGAGCGCCCACTGAAACTCTGGCGTATTGGGCATTGGCATCCGCTCAGGTAAATAAAGCTGGATGAGTTCATCCTGGCGATCGGGCGTAAACTTCAAGCACGTCAGATCATCCAGTCCCAACCGTTGACGGTAGACAGTCGCTTCCGCATCGACATCGAGCGCACCCCCAATCAGGATGACCGATTGCTGCGACCAGAGGGATGCTAACTCGGTTGAAACGGAAACGGGGCCACAGTGAAGGGTGAATTGCCCCTGACGACGCGAAATATCTGCCCAAAGAAGCTGATGATCAAGCTGTAAGGCTCGCCCAAACCTTTCCCAGACAGTTGGTAAAGCTTGAGCCTCTGCTTCAGGCGCAGAGCGGTGTGAGTCTTGAGATTGTGGGTCTTGAGACTGTGATTCTTGAGCGTGTAAATCTTGGAAGAGCGCTGCCAGCACCTTTTGCTCAAAGAGTTCCAGCAAGCAGCATTCGTAGGGATTAGCTGGGCGTTGAAAGATGGAGCTTGTAAGCTGAACACGGGCATCTCGAATGGCTTCCGTATGACTGGGACAGGCAAGCATCAACTCATCCCAGTCTGCTGGCTGAATATGCGTGGTCAACTGATCAAACGCCCAGGCTTCCAAGTCATCCACACCATCAAAAATCGTTGGCAGCCCCTCTGGAAAGCGCCTTTGCTGATAGAGCCGATCGCTCAACCAGGCTTCTGGTGTGGTTAATAACAGCCCTTGAAAGTCTGCACTGGGAATACGATCGCCAGTACGAATGGCTTTTGATGTTTGAATGCAAGTACGCAGTTGCGGAATTTCAACCATGAGCAACCGCTGCTGCACTGCTTCAGTCGCTACCAGGACAACAGGGCCTTGCCACATGAGTACTGGAACCAAGTAACTCAGCCTGTAGCGTCCGTGGTAGCGCGAAAGCGCATCTGTTTGCATCAGTGCACTGCGACCCAGGCGTAAAGCACGCGCCACCAACCGCGCCATTGTTAGATGATGCGACCAATAGGGCTTTCCTTGCTCTCTCAGAAAAGCTCGGAGTTGTTGGTGGACTTCTACCTCAATCACGAATCTTCAGTTCTCTCATGTTGGGTGACTTCATTTTGACACAGATGCTGGGCTGACCCTAGAAGGAGATGATTCTAAGGCTCAGTCCTAAATACGGTCGCGATCGTGCAAGAGGAGAGACCGTCTTCGCATGCAGGAGGGAGCGGCATGGCCGACGAGATCGCTGCTAGCCATGTAGATGGTTGACCTTTTCGTAGGGACGTTATGGGTAGCATGCCTACAAAAGGAACTTTACCCGCCGTCAGCCGCTACAGGTTGAGATCTGTGACCGCACCAAGGCTACTGGAGGAGACAAGCTTGGCGTATTTTGCCAACACTCCTGTTGTGTAGCGGGGTTTGGGCGGCTGCCACTGAGCACGACGACGATCGATCTCGGCATCGGCAACATTCAATTGGAGCAGACGGGCATGGGCATCAATCGTGATGGAGTCGCCTTCCTGTACCAGGGCGATCGTGCCACCGACGTAGGCTTCGGGTGCCACATGACCCACGACCATCCCGTAGGTGCCACCAGAAAAGCGTCCGTCAGTGATCAGCCCGACTGAATCACCCAAGCCTGCGCCGATGATGGCAGATGTGGGTGCCAGCATTTCGCGCATACCGGGTCCACCTTTGGGACCCTCATAACGAACGACGACAACATCGCCTGCACTGATTTTGCCTGCCAGAACTGCTTCGAGACAAGCTTCTTCAGATTCAAAAACGCGAGCGGAACCTGTAATTTGAGGATTTTTGACTCCGGTGATTTTGGCGACAGCTCCTTCACTAGCCAGGTTGCCCCGCAAGATTGCCAGATGGCCTTGTGCATAGAGTGGCTTGTCCCACGGACGAATCACATCCTGATCAGGGCGAGGCTCATCGGGAATATCCTTCAGCAACTCGGCAATGGTTTGTCCAGTAATGGTGACGCAATCATCATGCAGCAACCCGTGTGTCAGCAGCATTTTCATAACCTGGGGAATGCCACCTGCTTTGTGGAGATCAGTTGCCACATAGCGACCAGACGGTTTGAGATCACAAAGAACGGGTACTCGACCCCGAATGGCTTCAAAGTCGTCAAGAGTGAGGGGGACGTTGGCTTCATGAGCGATCGCCAAGAAGTGTAGCACCGCATTCGTGGAGCCGCCGATCGCCATGATGACCGCGAGTGCATTCTCGATGGATTGGCGCGTAATGATCTGACGCGGTAGGCGTTGGTGTCGAATGGCATCCAGCAGCACAATGGCAGACTTCTCGGCACTATCCGCTTTTTCGGCATCTTCCGCTGCCATTGTAGAGGAATACATCAGGCTCATGCCCATCGCCTCAAATGCCGACGACATGGTGTTGGCGGTGTACATCCCACCGCAGGAACCTGCACCCGGACAGGCATTGCGCTCGACAGCCAGCAGTTCTACTTCAGGGATTTTGCCTGCGCTGTACTGTCCAACGGCTTCAAAGGAACTCACAACGGTGAGATCGCAGCCGTTGAAGTGACCCGGCTTAATGGTGCCACCGTAGACAAAGATGGCAGGAATATTCATCCGCGCCATCGCCAGCATCGCACCCGGCATATTCTTGTCGCAGCCGCCGATCGCCAGTACGCCATCCATACTCTGGGCACTGCACGCGGTTTCGATCGCGTCGGCAATGACTTCCCGCGACACCAGCGAGTACTTCATGCCTTCAGTGCCCATCGAGATCCCATCGCTGACGGTAATGGTGCCAAAGGTCTGGGGCATCCCACCCGCCCCGCGAATGCCTGTTTCTGCCCGTTTGGCTAACGGTTCAATGCCCATGTTGCAGGGAGTAATGGTGCTGTGCCCACTGGCAATGCCAATAATCGGCTTCGTAAAATCCTCATCCTTAAAGCCCACGGCTCTCAGCATGGCGCGGTTGGGCGATCGCTGGACTCCCTGAGTCACCGTGCGACTTCTCAAGTTTTGGGGTAAGGATGATGCGGACGAAGAGGGTTCAGACATGCTCGATGTTTCCAGTAAAAAGGGCGATTAGCTGTCAGCGTTCAGCGGTCAGCCTTCAGCGATGAAAGTGATAAGCGGAGTCGGGTAGCTAGGGCTTACGCACTTGAGGTCTAAACTTAGATCCCCCCTCACCCTCCTTAAAAAGGGGAGAATGCCGAAGGCTCCCTTAAAAGCGGTTTGGGGAATTTCTTCTGCGTAAGCCCTCGTCGATTGTGTTGGGATGACTGCCGCTCCTCTCCAATTCTCCCAGAACATTGGGCGATTGTGTCAGCGCGAGGGTTGGCATAGAGACATGAAGCCACGTTACGGAATGGGGCGATCGCTCTTTTGCACGGTTATTTTAGCAACAGTCAGTTTCTCTTTGCGATGTTGAGTGCGCCATGTCAGTGAATCAGCGCTTTAGCAGACGGATGCTTCGCTACGTCGGTTTTTTTGCGGCAATGCTTGCCTTGATTGGATTGACAACGGTTTGGCAGGTCAAGGCACAACCAGAACCACATCAAGGGCAGATGGCGCAAACTCAGACGACGATCGTCGCGCGTAATGCTCCGTCAATCCCGGTTGTGTCTATCAATCGGTTGCCACCCGAAGCGCGATCAACCATCAACCTGATCAGGCGGGGTGGTCCGTATCCCTACCCCAAAGACGGAACGGTGTTTCGCAATCGAGAGCGACGGCTACCGCAGGCAGCGACAGGCTATTACCAGGAATACACCGTGAAAACGCCAGGAGTCAGGCATCGAGGAGCGCGGCGAATTGTCACCGGGCAGGGAGGCGAAATCTACTATACTGGCGACCACTACGCCACGTTTGTGAGGGTGCAGTAACGATGGATAACTTGATTGCAGTCCTCAAGGGTACGTCCAGCCCTGGACTTTACACGCTGGAAACGCCCATCAGTACAGATGAACTCGTCACCTTGAGCCAGAAGCATGGTGCTCGCCTGTTCTCTCTAAATGGTGCAGGGATCAGCAATAAAGCAGAATTTCTGCACGCGATCGCAACCGCTCTGTCCTTTCCAGACTACTTTGGGCAAAACTGGGATGCCCTGGAAGATTGCCTCACAGACCTCGACTGGCTGGAGGGCGATCGCCTTGTTTTGCTGTACGACCAGCCCGATCGCTTCGCCCAAGCCGACTCATCTGAATGGTTAGTGGCACTGGATATTTTGAGATCGACTGTGGATTACTGGCTTACGAACGATCGTGCGTTCTCTGTCTTCTTCAAAGGCAGCAACACCAATTTGGTTGGGCTAGAATCGCTTTGAGAAAAGCTTTAAACGCCTACAGCATCCCCAATTTGAGTAAAGTCACGGCTCCCAAAAATCGCTTCCGGATGGCGGTAAAACTTAAACTCCATCAGGTTGTAAAACGGGTCTTGCAGAAAGAATGTGCGATGCTCTAGCGGTAAGCCCGGAAACCGATGTTTTGCTTGCTGGTAGAAGGTCAGGTTGTGCTGGCGCGATCGCTCTAACAACGCTTCCCACTCGGCTTCTGCGGTAAAAATTAGCCCAAAGTGTCTGGGGTAGATGCCTTTTTGGGGTGTCAGCGGCTCATGTACCACATGGGCAACGAGTTGATGCCCGTACAGATCGAGAATGACGGACTCTGAATTTTCGCGCCCAACGCCACAGCCCAAACCACCAGCGTAGAAGGTTTTTGTCTGAGGAATATTGCTGACCGGGAAGGAAAGGTGAAAGAGGGGAGGCATGAAGAAGATGGGGGATGAAACGTTTTCGTATTCCTACTTGAGTGAAGACGTTGATTGGCGTAGCAGGAGGACGGAAGCAAGCAGTGTGAAGACGAAATAAGTTCCTAAAACCATGTTGCGAAGCTGCCAGACAAGCGGTTGGTTCGTTGACAGCGATCCGCCTTCAGTTAATTCTAGAGAGCCGTTTCGCATCACCATGCTTGTATTGTCAGCAGCAAACCCCTCAAACCGAACAGCTTCTTTGGGTGGGCTTGGTGCCAAGAAAAGCATCCCAAGCGTTCCCACACAGACGCTCACGCTTAAGACGAGACCCAGATAGCCGACCGTTTTCTTGAAGGTATTCATACTGACACGGATTATGACTGAGTGAAGGTTCCAACGTTTTAACTAGGGGCTGTCATCAATTACGACTACACACCACTTGCAGCAGGGGTCCAGCCCCTAGCTTGTTTGTTGGGACGGGCGCGACAATACTGATACCACAAGCTTTCGAGCTGAACTGATGACGCGCCCTAGAACGGTTTTAGCATTCTTCCATCATGATGTGCTGCAATCTTTATCTGGTTTCTCTTGACGGCGATCGCTGACGATTCCTCTGCCTTTATCTTCTATCCTTTATGGAATATCCTTTTCTTTTACCTTCCTAACTTTTGTGATTTTTGCAGTTGTCCTGAATACGGTTCTGCTGGCGATCGTCTGGTTCCTGCCCAAAAAACTCTTGACCCCGGCTGGCATTATCCACGCCTGGATTTTAGGCGTACTGATATGGGTTTCCTTAGGCTTGCGGGGGTACGCGGTCGTAGCATTCTACTTCGTGGTGGGATCGGCGATAACGCGGGTTGGCATGGCACAAAAAGAGGCAGCGGGCATTGCGGAGAAGCGATCGGGTGCGCGCGGTCCAGAGAACGTGTGGGGATCAGCGTTAACAGGAGCCTTGTGCGCGATCGGCAGTTTCCTGTTCTCTTTATTTTTTCCTGCTGCTGAAGTTAGGTGGTTAGTAGCGCTGTTGCTGTTAGGCTATGTAGCAAGTTTTAGTACCAAATTGGCAGACACCTGCTCTAGTGAAATTGGTAAAGCGTATGGCAAGCGGACGTTTTTGATCACCACGCTCAAGCCTGTACCGCGTGGCACCGAGGGAGCAGTAAGTTTGGAAGGGACGCTGGCAGGAATTGTGGCATCGGTGGCGATCGCGCTAGTCGGCTGGGGCGTGGGACTGATTCCCCTCTGGCAAGTTGCCGTTTGCGTGGTGGCAGCCTTCGTTGGCACAAACCTGGAGAGTGTGATTGGGGCAACATTGCAACACCGCTTTGCCTGGTTAACCAACGAAGTCGTCAATATTCTAAATACGCTAATTGGGGCGATCGTTGCCATGTTGTTGGTTAAGGGGCTGCAAGTATCAAACCTGGTTCTTTAGAGAAAACAAACCCTTTGAATCTAACTCTTCAGGTAGATAGAGCAAGACCAAATTTTTAGTGAAACTTTCAGTGATCGCCAGTTATTCATGACTTACTCAGCTAAGCTCTTTAACCCCTTTTTGCAGGGGACGAAGAGAGTGCTAGATGAACGTTTCGCGAACGAGCTTTCAAGTTCTAAGCGCGTAAGTCCCATTAATTATTTAGTTGTTGATTAGTTTTTCCTGTTGTTAGACACTTACCACTTCATGTTTACTGTGTCATCCAGAGTTTTAAAGATTACCATTTGAGTTATGTTGTCTGACGCTTCTACCAAACAAACTTTAGCCAACGCAATAGTACCTGGATCAAGCCTTGTTGCAGGCACTATTTCTACGACGATCGATCGCTATCTCCAGAGCAAAATTAACGATAGTGTTTTGAGCTATCACAAGCCGCATGCCTCTTACACTCCTCAGTCGCCAACTGTCAGTACGAAGGCAGCACTGGGTACGTTCAACGATGTAGCCAGTCAACAAGCTTTTAGTCATAGCTCGCCTACGTTAGAGGCAACAGGCAAATCAGGTTGGATTCATGCTGTGATGACAGCGATCGAGCAACGACCGCTGACGCCAGGTACATACTCGGTACAGGTGAATGAGCCCACCAGTGGCTCTAGCAGCGTCCTGAGCCTTCTACCATCGGCGGCAGCAACGGCAACAGGACACACACTAGCAACGGCGGTTAGCCTGAATGTGGAAAATACTACTCAGACAGTGATTGGCGCTGTAAAAACGGCTGCTACCGATGCTTACTATCGCTTTACCCTCAGCACAACCAGTCATCTCAATCTATCTTTAAGCAATCTGACAGCAGATGCAGACCTACAACTGCTTCAGGACACCAATAATAATGGTGTCGTTGATCTTGGTGAAGCGATCGCCGGATCATCTCAACCCGGTACGCAAGCAGAGTCGATCGACACGGATCTCACGGCTGGCACTTACTTTATCCATGTTTATCAATATAGCGGTGACACGAGTTACACCCTGAGCGCTGCCTCTTCGCCGATTCCCCAGCCTCTAGGCTATGACAAGACCTATGGCTATGGTTTAGTGAACGCAGGTAGCGCCGTTACGGACGCGATTGGGCTGAGTCCGCTAACACACGTTTTGAGTACAGGCAGTAATGCCTGGGAGCTTAACCAGGTGAACGCACCGACTGCTTGGGCGCAGGGTTACACAGGGCAAGGTATTGTTGTGGCAGTGGTAGATACAGGCGTTGATATTACTCATCCTGACCTGAAGGACAATATTTGGACGAATGCCAAAGAAATTTCTGGCAATGGCATTGATGACGACAAGAATGGCTTTGTGGATGACATCAATGGTTGGGATTTTGTGGATCGAGACAATACTCCCCTCGACCTCACTGGGCATGGAACACATGTTGCTGGCACGATCGCCGCAGCGCGAAATGATATTGGCGTAACGGGTGTTGCCTACAACGCAAAGATTATGCCTGTTCGAGTGATTGGCTCCGATGGCGGTAGCGATCTCAATATTGCGGCTGGTATCCGCTATGCTGCAGAGAATGGAGCCAACGTGATTAATCTCAGTTTGGGAGGCAGTGCCTCAACCGCGATCGCCGATGCTGTGCAGTACGCCAGTCAAAAAGGCGCTCTGGTTGTCATGGCATCCGGCAACGATGGAGGCAATCAACCCGTCTCGCCCGCGAATTTAGCAACCCAATGGGGTCTTGCTGTCGGCGCAACCGATATCAATCAACAGGTCGCGACCTTCTCCGATCGCGCAGGAGCCATTCCACTTCACTACGTCGTTGCTCCGGGCGTGAATGTCGTTTCCACCACACCCAACAACACTTACCAGAGTTACAGCGGGACATCAATGGCCGCACCTCATGTTTCTGGCGTTGCCGCTCTAGTTCTCAACGCGAACCCTAAACTGACGCCCACTCAAATAACGAGTTTGCTCACAGCCGATGCTACAGTCCAGGGCTTGACCGTAGCTACAAGTACCGTAGCTTAGACTTAGACAGGACTTACGCAAATTCTCTAAAACGAGCCCCCCAGTCCCCAGATTTGGGGGCGACTGCGTAAGTCCTATTGGAGTGAAAGCCTTCTCCGTAGTTGACACGATCGACGAGGGAGAAGATATTTCACAGCAGGGTTTAGTCAATGTCTCTCGACCTGTGCTTTACCAGGTTGCGATCGCCGTTTGAATGGCAGCATGGGCACTTTCTAGGGATTTTTCTCTCGTCTCGTCACCCAGATTCAGCCCATCGGCATAAATAAAGCTAACATCTGTAACTCCGATAAAACCTAAGATAGCACGCAGGTAGGGCTCGTGGAAGTTGTAACCGCCTGTTTCGCTGCCTAGTCGAAAGGTGCCGCCCTGAGCCGTGATGATCAGCGCTTTTTTGCCCTCTATCAGACCCTTATAACCCGTTGGCTCTACGGCAAATGTGCGACCTATCCGCACAATTTGATCAATGTACGCCTTGAACGTGGACGGGACGGACAGATTGTACATGGGTACCCCAAACACATAGCGATCGGCAGCAAAGAGTTCGTCAACCAACACATCCGAGGTTTGAATGGCTTCTGTCAGTTCAGGCGTGTGGGTCTCTGGTGGTGAAAACGCTGCTGCTACCCATGTTTCGGTGACGTGGGGAACGGGGTGGTGACCCAAATCTCGATAGGTCAGCACGTCTTCTGGGTGTGCTGTATGCCATGCGGCAATAAATTCGTTAGACAGGGCGCGTGAAATCGAACGCTCAGCGCGGGGGCTGGCATCCACATGCAGAATATGAGCCATAAAGGTTTCCTGGTGGGAGTAACTGGAATAGTTGAACTGCGTCTGCAAGGTGCAAACTGTCGAGACCGTCAGCTTGCCTGATCTCGCTAACAAAGCGTTACACTGTTCATATTAAAGGGAGCCACTTTCTTTTGAGAAGTAGTTTCCCCAAAGTAACTAGTAGCCTTTAATTAAGCATCCTTTAGCACCGATCGTTGTTGCCCAGTCCAATGCATGAACTTTCTCCCCCGCCTGACGATCCCAAAGCGGTATGTCCCATTAACACGCTGATGTCCGTACTGTCTGGTCCGTGGACGCTTTACCTCCTCTGGGTTTTGAGTACCAAAGGACCCCAACGCTTTGGCGAACTGCGACGACAAATTAACGGCATCTCTACCAAAGTGCTCACCGAACGCTTGCGGATGTTGGAAGCAGAAGGTATCGCCTACCGCGACTACAAGCCGACCATTCCCCCCGAAGTGACCTACGGCTTAACGGCTAGAGGTGGCGAACTGATGGAAATTCTTGACCAACTCGCTAGCCTGGCAAACCGCTGGTACGGCGAAGCTCCGTCAAATGAAGGCGATCGGCAGAGGGGATAGGGGACAGGGTTTAGGGTACTGTCTCCATAACGTTCCAAGGATGCCTAAACGCCTAAATAACGCCGCAGAAACGTTTCTAACGGTTCGAGCTGAATGTTAAAGGTTGATTCCAGACGCTCAGTTTCGGCTGCTGTGGTGAAGAATTCGTTTGCCAGCAGTGTCCGGAAGGTACCCAGGCTAGAACGCAGTTTGGGGTTAAAGAGACCAATCGCGTTGCGTAATCCATCTACCGCTAGAAGGGGAGGATTCAGCAGAAACGGCTCACGGTTGAAGATGTGGCTAAAAATCTGGGGAATGTCTTCGCGCTTGAGAATTTCTGGCCCACCCACTGCAAAGATTTGATTGTGTGCGCCTTCTGCTGAAACGGCGGCGATCGCCAGTCGCGCTAAATCATCGGTACTGACGATCGAGGTACGACTCAGGGGATCACCAATCAGCACATACAAACCCGTCTGCCGGAACTGTTCTGCCAGAGATAACAGGTTTGAAGCAAAGCCAGATGGTCGCAGAATGGTGTAGCTTAAGCCACTCGTTTGTAGATACTTCTCAACTTCTCGCTTTGCTTTGAATACAGGCGCGTCTTCGTAGCCTCGATCAACACCCAGGACGGAAATAAAAACAAAGTGCTGCACTCCGGCTGCTTTGGCTTGGTCAATCAGTTCAATACTTGCCTGGTAGTCAATCGTTTCCGCATCGCCGTTAGATGTCTCGCCAGAACCGTGTGCACTGATGACGTACTGAATGCCCTGACAGGCTTTATGCAGATCTCGTTCGCGGCGTAGATCACCAATAAAGATCTCAGAACCGCGATTTTCTAGCTCGGCATAGCGGGCATCCAGGCGCACGAACGATCGCGCAGACACATCACGCTCTCGCAAGAGTCGCACAATGCGACGACCCAGATCTCCAGTGGCTCCAGTAACTAAAAACATGAGTAGTTTTTGATTGTTAGTTTTTGGTTGCTCGACAAACAATAACAACGCTGTCGATATTAACTTAGGAGAAAGGGTCGATCCTCGACCCTTAAGAGGATTTCTGAGAAGTTACGCTTCTCTCGTGTAACGGCAGCAACTAACAACTGCTTTTGCACCGATCTAAAGTTCGACCCAAACTGGGACATGATCGCTGGGTTGTTCGAGTTTGCGAGGTTCTGGGTTGATCGCACAGGCGATCAACCTCGTATAAAGATCTGGTGTCAAGTAAATGTGGTCAATTCGCCAACCAAGATTGCGCCGAAACGCGGCTGCACGGTAATCCCACCAGCTAAAATTACCGCCATCTGGGGTGAATTTGCGAAAGGCATCGGCCAGTCCAATGTCTAAAACGGACTGTAATGCTTGCCGCTCCAAATCAGTAGCCATAACCATTTTCTCGCGCCCCGTTGGGTCATGGATGTCAATATCTTCGAGCGCAATATTAAAATCGCCGCAGATGAGAAGGGATTGGGGAGCGGGGAGTGAGGTGGAGTTTTGAGTTTTGAGTTTTGCTTCCCCTGCTTCCCCTTGCCCCCCTGCCTTCTGCCCCCTACCTCCTAGCATTTGCACGTAGTCCCGCAATGCCTCTAACCAACGCAATTTGTAGGCGTATTTTTCGCTACCCACTGAGGAGCCGTTAGGAACGTAAAGGTTCAGAATGCGAACGTCGTCGAGGACACCTGTAATAACCCGTTTTTGCTCGTCCAGGTCGATCGCGCCTTCTCCTAATAAGGGCGCAAACCCGGTGCTAACTTCACTGAGAGGTTGCCGACTGAGGAGAGCAACCCCGTTGTAGCTTTTCTGCCCAGAAATATACGCGCGATAGCCCAAATCAGCAAACCGCTGTTGAGGAAAGCCGTCATCCATGACTTTCGTTTCTTGTAAGCACAGCACATCGACTGGATTTGCTTGCAGCCAGTTCACAACATGGTGTAGGCGTGTGCGAATTGAGTTTACGTTCCAGGTCGCAACTTTCATGATTGAATTAACGCGATCGGCTTCATGAGAATACAGCAATCTTCAACCCAACGCGCTAGGAAATTGCAAGACAAAACAGGTCTGATGCCTGCCACTCTCCACCCAAATGTTACCGTCTAACCGTTCTACCAGTTTTTTGACCAGAGCTAAGCCAAGGCCGGTACCACCATGCTTCCAGGGATCGTTGTGGGGAATGCGATAGAACTTGTCAAAAATACGATCGCGCTCGGTAACCGGAATTTCAACGCCTGAGTTTGTGACGGTGATGGTAATGGTGGCACGATCGCTGGGCCAGTCGAGCAGGTGTTTGGCTGAGTGGCGCTCCTCTGGCAAGAGAACTGTATGCGCACTAAGTGAAACAGCTTCGCCACGGGGGGTATATTTGCAGGCGTTGTTTAATAGTTCGCTGATCACACGCTCCAGGTAAGAAAAGTCGGTTGTCATTGCTGGTAAGTCTGGAGCCACTGTGATCGCTAGCGTCTGCTGTTGGGCTTTAGTACGCTCAAGGAACGGTTCAGCTAGATGCAGCAACCACGTTTGAAGCTGAAGTGTAGAGAGAAACAGCGGATCTCGTCCCGAATCAAGCCGAGATAGGTCGAGTAAGTCATTGATCAGTTGAATCTCACGTTCGCCTTCATCTTTCAAAATCTGAAAGTAGCGGCTGACTTTTGGGCCAGCGATCGAATCAACCGTGAGTGCTTCAGGCTCATGGTTTAGCTTGCCGTCCTCCCGGTTAAATAAGATGACTTCAAGCATCTGGGTTGCCATTTTAATGTTGGACATGGGAGTGCGCAGTTCGTGGGAAACCGTACTGAGAAAATCATCCTTCAACTGATTGAGGCGTTCTAGCTCAATGACCTGCGTCTGGGCCGCTTGATAAAGGCGCGCCTGACGAATAGCGATCGCGCATTGATTGGTCACCTGCTTTACCAGGCGAATATCCATCTCGCTAAAACTGTCGTCTCTGGAGCGAAAGAGCCATAAATCGCCAATCATCTCTAGTTGCACATCCGCTTGCCGGGTCTCAATCGTTAGATCCGCTTCGATGGCAATAAAAATGGGACAGGCAAGAATCGTATATTTCGTCTGAATGGGCCGAACAGTATTGGAGAACTCTGACAACGGGCAAAACTGAAGATGCTGTCCCCGTATCATTTGACCGTAAATGGCTGGTTCGTTTGCGATCGAAAGCTGTTTTCCCAGTGCTGTGGGTAAATCGTGGCAAATATGCTCAGCGGTAATCGTTAACACTTGTCGATCGACGTCATACAGGCCACCACTACAACCGTAAAGTTGCAGTCCGATCGCCAATTCCTGCACAACCCTTTGAAAAATTTGGGTTTCGTCTAAACTGTCGCGCACGCTGTCAGTAATGCGCTTGAGTAACGCTTCATACGCCAGGGCTTGCTGAAGTTGATTAATATGCTCCCGAATTTGACCTTTGAGCACCCCATTAAGTTGCTGCACCTGCTGAAACAACTCCGACTGCTGGATGGCGATCGTCAGTTGCGTTGCGAGTTGTGTAAGCAGCTCTGCTTCCCAGACCTGCCACGCTCGTGGAGCATCACACTGATTGACAATCAACAGCCCCCAGAGGTGTTCACCGATCCACAGAGGCAGCAGCATATGGGCTTTTACCTGGTACCGTACCAAAACATCCACGTAGAGTGGTTCTAACCCTGCCTTTTGAATATCGGCAATCACGGTTTGCCCGTTCTTGTAGCGGATTTTAAACGCGTCGATCGTCATGCGAGGGTCATGAATGACTTCACCGAGCAGCGATCGCCACGAGTCGCCGACTGATTCAACCGTAATGACACCCGTGCTATCCGGCTGATAGCGATAGATCATCACCCGATCAGCTTTTAGCAGGCTCCGTACTTCATTGACAGTGGTGTTGAGAATATCATCCAAATGCAATGATTGCCGAATGCGTTGGGCAATCGCGCTAAACAGGCGATCGCGCTCGGCCTGCTGTTTAATTGCTTCTTCCGCTCGTTTTCGTTCATGCAGTGCGGCTTGCCGCGCGCTTGCATCCATGATCAGCGCGTAGTAGCCCTGCACCTGTTGGTGGGCATCGACATCTGGCACCAGGACACCGCTTACATAGCGATGTCCCCCAAAGCTGTAGGGTAACGCCATTTCATAAGTTGTGGTTTCGCCAGCCAGTGCCCGATCGACGTGCCCTTGAACTAAGGCATAAGCAGCTTCACCCAATACCTCAGACAAGTGCTTGCCGCATAGCTCTGCTACCGTCAGTCCAAACCAGGTTTCATAAGTTTTGTTTGCAAATTGCAGCCGTCGATCGCGATCGACGTAGGAAATGCACACGGGCAGCGAGTCTGTAATCAGCTTGAGGCGCTCTTCACTGCGTCGTAACGCGGCTTCAGTTTGCTTCAAGGCGGTAATATCTAGCACAACGCCATCAAGCCAAAGGCCCTTACCGTCTGCATTGTAAACACCGTGGCCCTGCTCACAGACCCAGACTATTTGCCCATCGGCGCGGATGTTGCGATACTCCAGCATGAAGGGCTGTTTGGCTGCAATCGCCGCCCTAATCGTATGATTGACGTACTCTAAATCATCAGGATGGCAAATTTTGTTGAAGCTCTGCGCCTGATTTTGGATAAAGGCCGCTGCTGGATAGCCAGAGAGGTTGGCGATCGCGTCGCTGATGAAGGCGATCGTCCAATCATCGTCAAACGCAGCGCGGTAAACAGCACCAGGAACGTTATTCACGAGGGTTTTAAACTGCTCTTCGCGCTGACGCAAGATGGCTTCTGTCTGCCGATGTGCTTGAAGCTCTGCTCGTAGCCGTTCATTTTCTTGCTGTAGAGCCTCTATACGGGCCTGTGCCTGCTCGTCTTGAGTCTCACCCAGTGGCTGCGGCAAAGCGATCGCAGTGGTTTCCTCTAATTTTTGCGGTTGTCGAGGCCGTTTTGTCATGCGTTTGCTCTCTCAATGAGCACAAGCGGTCTAGCGATCGGGTTGCTTTGATGGGCGTAAACTTCAATGTCGCGCTTTGAAGCAAGAATGCTACGTCGTGCCTCTATGCAGACGCAAACGCTCAGCCCCCAAACCTTCAACCTGGCTTCTAACGTTCTAATGCCACGTTCCTCACCCTAATGTAGCCGACCATCAGAGATTTATGCGCCAACGATTAGATGCAATCGAGCCACTCTGTTACCAGGGGCTGCCGATGAGCGTAAACGCGGCCCAGTAGTAGGGATGAGACAAACGATGATCCTCTATTCGATCGACCAGCGCGATCGGCAACTGAACAGCACCGCCGCGAGTGATACGCAATTGTCCATTAACAATTTGCACATCCCCTTTCAGCATGGCAATTTGAGCCTGCCGAAGCGCTTCTGCTTTGATAGGTGCCGTTTTTAACTGACGATAAAACTCGGTCATCAGCCCCAGGGTGCCCTCGTCGCTCACGTACCAGAGACTCGCTAAAGCTGACTTGACCCCTGCCTGTACTGCAAACCCAGCAAAGCCCAGTTCGGCTTCATCACTACCCAGGGCGGTACGACAAGCACTGAGCACCAGTAGTTCAACAGGTGGATTATTCCAGCCCAGTTGCCGGAGCTGGTTGAGCTGTAGCTTTGTCTGCCAAAGCTGAATATAGGAGTTGCTGAGCGCCCCAGGCTGAAACTCGCTGTGGGTAGCTAGATGGATGATTTGAAAGGGTTCTTGCTGCCGCTCGGCTTTTAAATTCTCTAGCGTAAATGCCTGGTTGAGCAGCGTCGTACCAGTCCATAAATCCCTGGTGATGAGTGATAGCTCCGTTGGTACGGCTGGCAGTGGCGGCTGGTCAGTAAACTCAGATGCGCCCATTGCCAGAACTTTCGCGTTTTTAAGGCTGACGTAGCGAGTGTCTGTCAGGCTCAGGCTCGGCATTAGCCCAACGCTGTACTTTTCGACGAGAAATTGCCGCCCATCGTGCAGTGCGCCCATCGGCAGAAAGCGAAGCCCGGTATCGGAAATGTACGCTAAGTTGCCAATGCCGCGTGCCTGTAGCTCTGGCTCGATCGGCGCGACGAGCCACTGATAAAGCTGTTGTGAGGGCGCTAAATAAGTGGTTGTGCGATTCTTGCGCGGGTCGGTAATTTCGTTGAGAAATTGATGAACGACTCGCAAGACACGACTGCGGGTGGCACCGGGAACAAGGCGACGAATCGGCTTACCGTTGGCAGTGACCACAAGCAATTCAAGCTGGTCGTTGCCATTTGCCAGTGGTTCTTTTTGCCCTTCAGCGTAGAGCAGACGATCGTGGCGGGATGGCTGCAATGCCCCTTCAGTCTTTGCCACTGGTTCGATCGAGTTAGGCTTCTCTAAAGCAAAAGACTTTGCTGACGTGAGCGTCTCTTCTTGCTTCGCCAATACCGTTCGCGGTCTTACTCGACTTGCAGGGATAGAATTGATCGCCACATTGGGCGGCACAAAAGAGGCGTAGACCAGGGCTGGCTTGACCCCCGAAACATCTCCAATCTGGCCCAGGATATTGCCTGCTTCTAAAGTGGTGGTGGGAATATCGTCTGGCAAATCCAGATAGGCATCAAACTCATCGATCGCATTTTCCTCAAGCGTAGCTTCAGTTGTAGCAGGGTCATCCCAACCGCTAGCCGTGCTTTCAGGGGCCTCTGGCAGCGGTGGTGCTTCTGGTGTGTCAATGAGGACATCTGTAGGATCATCCTGAGGTAGTTTGGGTGGTTCCGGTGGCGACGGTTCGGGTGTGGGTTCTGGCAGTGGTGGTTCGGGTGGGGGTGGCGCAGTCGTCAAAATCTGAATCGACCCCTGGCTGAAACTTTGAGAAAAGGATAGCGTTGGTGAGATGGTATTGGGTGCGGTAGAAGAGCCATTGACGATCGCGCCAGCCGTACCGTTCGTGGTGGCATTTCCTACAATGAACGGCACATTTAACCCACCGCCACCATGTTGAATCGTGATGGCACCACTGCTATCAGCCGCTGTGGTAATGGTTGCTAGAGGGTTGGCGCTGGTAAACCCTGTACCGCGCACAAATTGTCCAGCCGTCAGGGTGACCGTTCCGCCAAAGCCGCCCGCTTGAGAGGCACTAGCATCGATCGATGACACCGTGATATCTGCATTGCTGCTGGATGCCTGTAGTGCAACATTACCGCTTTGAATGAACCCAGTGGTCAAGAGATTGCCTGCGGTAATAGAGCCAGCCGTACTGGTGATCGCGATCGCCCCACCGTTGCTTCCCTCTCTGCTAAACGGCACCGCAACACTTGTGGTGATGTTGCCAGTTGTAATATTGCCTTGTGCCACAAGGGACACATTACCTGCACTCTGTGCGCCTACAGTCGTAATGTTGCCAATAGCTAAACTACCGCCAGCCGTCACGTTGACTGCTCCGCCTGTATTGCCAACTCCCATGCCGCTTTCAAAACTCGTGGTGTCGATCGCGGTGGCTGTAATGTTTCCGGATGCCGATAGTGTAGTGGTTCCAGCATTGGCAAACGGTACAGCTGTGGTCAGCGTACCTAGAGTCAGGCTTGCCCCAGAAATGGTTAGATCGCCAGACGTTTTCCCCGTACTGGTGGTAATGGTATCGCCTGCACTCATTGAGAAAGAACCGACACCATTGCCATCGGCATCGGCTCGAAAGGTAACGGATGTCACGCCCGCTGTGAGAGCAAGTGTGCCGTTGACCAGTGGCTGAATGACGATATCATTGGTGGCTTCTAAAATGACAGTGCCCTCTGTACTTTGGAGAGCGTTCTGCGAGATGGTAAGCGTCGCGCCTGGAAAATCACCGCTAAAGATGGTGGGAAGTTGCCCATCCGCAGACCCATAGCCAGCGCCTGACACGATCGTGATGTTGGCCGGATCTAGCAGCACAGTCCCCAACGTACCCACCGGAGCGGTAGCATCGACCATCCCCCAATAGGCAAGGCTCCCTTTACTAGACACTTCAACAAACCCACCGTTGCCTGCCTGAGCGCCACCACGCGCACGAATACTGCCGATAAATTGCGTTACGTCATCTGACCAGAGTGTGACCCGCCCACCCGATCCGGTTGTACCTCCATCAGCCGTAATGACCGAGCTAGCATCCACTACTGTGTTGGAGGCGTTGGGGACAGCATCCTGCCCTCGTTCGCCACCTCCTAACAAAATATTGCCCCCGCCTGTGGCACCAGACGCACCAATGGATGCTCCGATCGCTGCCACCTGCTTCCCTAAAACCTGCACCGTACCACCCATAGAAAAGGCTCCTATGGCAGTACCTGATGCATCGACAAGTCCACTGGCGATTGCGGTGCTTGACTCAATGGCAATACTCTGCTGGGGCACGGCGACTAAACGAATCGTGCCATCGGGATTGACCGTAATGCCCGTCGCGCTTTGCAGGCTACCACCCGTGAGGAGAGCAGGCAAGGAAGCGATCGGCAATGTCCATGTATTAGGCAAAGACGACTGCAAGCCGTTTGAATGCAGCTCAAAGCTCAGCAAACTTCCGGGCTGAGTTAACCGAATGACCGACTGCCCCGGAATGGCGGCGATCGTGATTTGCCCTCCCGGTGCTGCTAGTGTACCTGTGTTGACCACCGTGCCACCGAGCAAGTTGAGGCTCTGTCCAGCGGCAACCGACAGAGTACCCGCATTCACAATTGATCCAGGCTGTTTCACCGTAAAGGCAAAGGCATTCGGGTCACCTATCAACGTTGCGTAGTCATTGGAGCCGATCGCGCTAAACCAGCCATCATTCAACCCAATCCCAGTTGCCGTAGTAGCAGTAAAGGCACCCGGTACATTTAAGCTGGCATTTGCCCCAAAAATGATGCCAGCAGGATTCATTAAATACAGGTTGGCAGCGCTGCCAGTCACCTGAATCAAGCCGTTGATCACAGAGGCATCCCCACCCACCACACGCCCCAGAATATTGCGCGTTTGCGGCGTGGCTAGAAAATTAGCAATCTGGTTCGTTGACACTCCAAACTGCTGGAAGCTCTGGAAGAGATTAGCGCCATCCTGCGATCGCGTGCCACCGCTAATATCAAGCTGATTGCCATTGGGAGTCACGATCGTGTTTGTTCCATCGGCAGCAGGCACGATCGGCTGAGCTTGAGCCGTCTTTGTAAACAAGACATTCATACTGGGCAAAAAGGCCAGTGCCCCCATCGCAGCCACTTGCGGCAACAGCGAACATATCGGCTTCAACGCCTTGATTGAACACACTTTACGACGCAAGTAAAAGCGGCCCGTTGGCAGTTGCACCTGAAGCTCAAATTGTCTATCTAGCCCGCGCCGCTGCAACGCCCGCTGAATCACGGTTTGCGATCGCAGCACCTGCTCTAAACGCCATTGCTGGGACGCATTGCCCTCGTGATGGCGGTAGTAATAAAGCGGCTGTTCAAGATGGCGCACCTCCGTTACTTCCGAAAGGCGCAAGCAGAGGTCGTAATCTTCAACATAATCAAGCGACTCATCAATGCCGCCAACCGCTTCAAACACTGATCGCCGCAGCAACCGAAAGTGAAACGTCATAAAATCGAGCAGCAGACGCTCTTTGCTATACGGAATCTGACAGCGCTGCCCATAGCCCAGCATGCGATCGTCGCTATCCACATCCCAGTAGTCGGTATAGACCATACCAACGGCAGGTTGCTGGCGAAGGATCGGAATAGTGTCCTCCAGAGCGTTTGGAGCCAAGCGATCGTCGCTATCGATCCACCCTAGATAGGCTCCGTGGGTGTGGTTAATAACTCCCTGTAGCGATCGCACACGTCCCTCATGGGGCGCTGTAATCACTCGCACTCGCGCATCACGATCGGCATACGTGCGAGCAATCTTCAGCGTGCGATCAGTGGAGCCATCATCCCATACAACTAATTCAAAATGTGGGTAGGTTTGCGCCAGAACACTTTCAATGGCAGAACCCAGAAACCTCTCCCGGTTGTAAGCTGTGATGATGAGAGAGACGCATTCTCCAGAGCGATCGTTGCAGCGCTTCATATCAGTTAAGCCATCTTTTGTGAGCGGGATTCTTGATCAGGTTGGCACACAGGCTTCTAAGCCCTGCGATCGTGTCCCTTGATTGGATGCTCAAGTATGCCCATTCTCCCCAACCAAAAATCTCTCGCTACATCATACTCAGTGCAATCACCAAGGTCATAGATATTCTTGAAGGGACACGAGTGTTAATGTTTTTTCAAAATGAGTGTGCGATCGAATTGATTGCAGTCGATTGCCTTAAACGCCTAAACGGCAAAGATCGCTTCCATGAAATGATCTTTGCCGTTTGAAAAGATGGGAGCGTCAACGCTTATACCGCAGCAAGCATCGGAGCTGGAGCGAAATACGCATTCTGCTCAGCCCGCAGCTTGTCGCAGAGGCGGTTCGGTGGCAATTCTACATCGTCATATGTGAGTGCCTGATCTTTAGGAATATCGCGCTTCAGGCGACAACCCTCAGCTAGTCCCATCGGCAAGAGGTTTTCTGCCTGCACAACTGGTGAGTTTTCGCACTGTCCATAGGTCATGTAGTAACCGATGCCATCCAGGGTTTCGCCCGCTTTCAGGTCAATCTTAGCGACAGTGATCACATCCACAACAGGCCCCGCGATTGGAGCCATAACCGCATCATGAAACAACACGACACGCGCGACAGAGAGTGGTACTTCAAAATGGCACAAGTGATACGGTGTGTAGAAGCTGTACAGTGGGCCTTCGCCTAACTTATAGAGGTTGAGGTAATGCTGCTGCTTTGGATCATCATGGGTGCCGAAGACAAAGACCCCAGGCCCAGGCTTTGAGCCAACCACATAATCGACGATGCCACCCAGTTCCTTGAGTTGGTCTACATCGTACATGTCGGTCATTTCATCCACATGGCCTTTGAAGTCGTAACCCAGCATCCCACGCTTAGCCACCTTCATGCCTGTCGCGTTCGCCACGATCGCCTGCTCAAACGAGATTTTGCTCCCATCGGCAAAACTTGTGACCATATGCGCTTGCTGTCCCCACTTCTTAGCAAACCCTTCTTGCGTGGTGGGATTGCGATACGGGTCTTGCAAGCCTTTGATATTGCCACACAGCAAGGGGGTCAGCCCAATGCTCTTCACAAAGCGATAGAGGTTCATCTCCACACCGGGCTGGTCACCATCGCAGGCAGAGAGAACGACTCCAGCCCGATCAGCATACACTTTAAGAATAGAGCCGATGGTACCATCCAGTTCGGCATTCATTAAAATGACATGCTTTTTGTGCGCGATCGCTTCTAGAACAACCTCGGCACCAAATTCGATCGTGCCTGTCACTTCAATCAGTGCATCAATGCCCTCAGCACGGCACAACAGCATCGCATCATCCGTCACCGCATACTTCCCCTCGGCGACAGAGGCTTCCAGGCCAGCTACCGTATGCACAACCTGAAACGATTCGATGCCCGCCTCAGTGTAGGCACGTTTTGCCCCATCTAAATTGCGATTAAAAATCGCTACTAGCTCCATTCCTGGAACCGAGTTTGCAATTTGGTTCGCAATGCCACGTCCCATAAAACCAGCACCAATCATGCCAACTTTTACAGGCTTGCCCGCTTCTGCACGGGCTTTTAAGGCGGTATCGACAATAAACATGGGTAACTCCTGGTAAAAAATCTTGCTTAGACTGATGTTTCCTTATTGAGAATTAATGCGCTCTCGTCTTCACCTGGCGCAATGAGGCCACTTGCTGAGGCTCTGGGTACCCCTGAAACACATACTTGATAAGCCCTTGAATTTCTCCAATCCGAAAACCTAATCCCCATAGCCACCAGGCAAAGCCTCCCCGCCCTCGCCGAACATTGAAGATCGACATCACGAGCAGCCTGAGTCCATTCATCAACGTTGAACTCAGCCCTGCCAGCCGATTCAAAATGACGAATCCACCCGGTGTTACCCCGTGGTATCTGGCAAGCAGCGGCGAATCTTTGCCCCAGTTATGCCCTTGTCGGAAAAGGGCTTTTAGCGTATGACGCAGACGGTAATGAATCAAGGCATCCGGCACAAAATGAAGTGCGAAGCCTGCGAGTTGAGCCTGCCAGCAGTAGCCCGTGTCGTAGCAACAGAGAATGGAGGTGTCCAACGGCCCTACCGTTTCATAGAGTCTGCGCGTCATCCCAAGGTTGCAGCCACTGGCATACATCAGGTAGGGAGGCGCATCTGTACTACCGATTAAGCCTGTTTGCTGAGGTTGATGACCGCCAGCAACCGTCAACCAATTGGGATTTAGCTTGTTGTACTCCAGACGGCCTGCAACGAAATCAACGGTTGAGAGTGCGCTGCCCATCGCGGCAACCCAACCAGGGGCAACCTCATCATCTGACTCACAAAAAGCAAACGCATTTCCGGTCGCCGCCTGTATGCCTACGTTATAGGAGTGAGCAACAGGTTGTCGCGGTTTTGATGGGTCATACGCATTGACGATGCGAAGGTTGGGGAGGCGATCGCGGTAACGCTCCACAATCGCCATCGAATCATCCGTAGAACCATTATTGGAAACAACGACTTCCCAGCTGCCAGACCACTGCTGTGCTGCCAGTGCTTCAAGTTGGGTCGCAATGGTTGCAGCACCATTAAAGCAGGGCAAAATCACACTCAGTTTCATAGAATTACTTTAGTTTTGGTAGATCACCTCACTACTTTAAGTTAAAAGGAAATTAGTTCTGCCACTCTATCTACCGTTACGGGTTCAACCGACTGGGGTAGGGATAGCTTCAAACAGAGACCAGGCTGCATCTTTTTCGGAAATGACCGTCACAGGCATGGGCCATTCGATACCAAAGGTTGGATCGTTGTAGCGCAGACCTCGCTCATAGCCTGGAGTGTAGAATTCTCCAACCTGATAAACGACTTCAGCTCCGTCGGTTAGTGCTTGATAGCCATGAGCGAACATCTCTGGCACATATAGCGCTCGTCGGTTCTCTTCTGTTAACTCCACCCCGATGTGCTGCATATAGGTCGGCGAATCAGGACGCATGTCGATAATGACATCGTAGATAGCGCCCTTGGTGCAGCGTACCAGTTTGGTTTCGCAAGCAGGCGCAACCTGGTAGTGCATGCCTCTGAGTGTGCCTGCCTTGTAGTTGAAGGACAGATTGCATTGAGCAACGGTTGGCTTCAGCCCATGGTCTTCAAACTCTTTGGCACAAAAGGTGCGGGCAAAACCACCGCGATCGTCACTCCGCACCTCCAAGTCAATAATGAATGCGTCTTTCAACTTTGTTTCGATGAATTTCATTACTTGCTCCAAAAGAAATCTTTGTCAATTTGCTGGGTGCGAATCAGGTACTCAAGCTGCTTCAAACGAGTAAAGCCGCGTGACTCAAACACCTCTTTCGTCATATCAATCCGGTTGAACAGATCAAAAAGCTGCTGTGCGCCCCGTTGAGCGTTCCAATCGCATTTGAAGCCCGGTAGCTGAGTATTGATCTTCTCAAAGGAGACTCGGTAGCTCCGGTTGTCTGAACCACTGTCGCCAAAGCTCAACTGGCAACCCTCGAACACGCTGGCAATGATTTCAGCAATTTCCTTCACACGATAGTTATTTGCGGTATCGCCAACGTTAAACACTTGATTGTGCACGATGTCGCGGGGTGCTTCTAAGGCGCAGGCGATCGACTTCGCAATGTCCAGCGCATGAACCAGCGGTCGCCAGGGGGTGCCATCGCTGATCATTTTGATCTCTTTGGTTGTCCAAGCAAGTCCTGCCAGGTTGTTCAGCACAATGTCAAAGCGCATCCGGGGCGATGCGCCAAATGCCGTGGCGTTTCGCATGAAGGTCGGCGAGAAATTGTCATCGGCAAGTGGTCTAACATCCCGCTCTACAAGTGTTTTGCATTCAGCATACGCAGTTTGAGGGTTGACCGGAGTTTCCTCAGTGGTCAGACCGTCGCCACTGGCAACACCATATACGCTGCACGAAGACATATAAACGAAACGGCGAACACCAGCGGTTTTTGCAATTTCAGCCAACCGTACTGAGCCTTTGTGGTTGATGTCGTAGGTGATCGTGGGTGATAGTTGCCCAGTGGGATCATTGGACAATTCGGCCATGTGGACGATCGCCTCGATACCTTTCAAGTCTTCAACCGTGATGTGGCGAATATCTTTGTTAAGGGTTTTAGCGGTCAACTCGGTGCCGTTGTAAAGCCAACCGACTTTGTAGTAACCCGTGTCAACAGCCGTGATTTCATGCCCACGCTCCATCAGTAGGGGAGCCAATAATGAACCAAGATACCCTTCTGTTCCGGTAACCAATACTTTCATTGTTTCTTCCTAATAAGCGTGCTAAACGTTGACGGTTGTGCGTAAGTGCTGTGGTGCTGGGATTTGCGCCACAACTGCTTTACCAATTTCGATTGAAGAGGTTGCCGCAGGAGAAGGAGCATTGCAAACATGGACAGAATTCTGACCTTTGATAATCAGAAAATCATCGACCAGCTTGCCATCGTTCATCAGTGCCTGCGCTCTAACACCTGCATGAGTGGGAATGACATCCTCGGCTTGCACTTCTGGAATCAGACGCTGCAAGCTATGAACAAACGCCGCTTTGCTGAAGGAGCGGATAATTTCCTTGATGCCTTCATCGGCGTGTTTGGCAGCCAGCTTCCAAAAGGCGGGATAGGTCATGACTTCAGCAAAGTCACGCAAATCAAAGTCGGTCTTTTTGTACCCTTCGCGCTTGAGGCTAAGCACGGCATTGGGGCCTGCATGAACGGTGCCGTCGATCATGCGGGTAAAGTGGACACCCAGGAACGGGAAGTCAGGATTGGGAACGGGGTAAATCAATCCTTTGACCAGGTAACGCTTTTCGGGGGTTAGCTCGTAGTATTCCCCACGAAAGGGCACAATCTTTGCTTCGGGGTCAACGTTGCCCATCTTGGCGACGCGATCGCTGTGCAGACCAGCACAGTTAACGACAAAGCGCGTTTCAAAGCTGCCTTGATTGGTTTCAAGCACCTGACCTGCCGATGTTTCAACAATCTTGAGTACCTTGGTGTTGAGCCGTAAATCACCACCCCCCAGTTGAACCAGTTCGGCGTACTTTTGGCAAACCTTCTTGTAGTCGGCAATGCCTGTCGAAAAGACCTGCACTCCAGCAATACAGTTGACGTGGGGTTCAATCTCCCGGACTTCTTCTGCGGTGAGCCGTTTGACTTGAATGTCGTTTTGCAAGCCGCGCTGATAGAGATTTTCTAGCAACGGTAGCTCTTTCTCTTCAGTCGCAACGATCACTTTGCCACAGACTTCGTGGGGAATGTCATGTTCCTGGCAAAAGGCGACCATTGATTGGGCACCCGCGCGACAAAAGGTTGCTTTGAAGCTCCCCGGTTTATAGTAAAGCCCAGAGTGAATCACGCCGCTATTGTTGCCCGTTTGGTGAAAGGCCCAGCGGCTTTCTTTCTCAAGCACCAGTATCTTTGCATCAGGATAGCGCTGGGTCAGGGCAACGCCCGTAGAAAGACCGACGATGCCACCACCGACGATCGCAAAATCGTACATAAATCTTTGCCCTTAATGAGTTTGCTTTGAGTAAAACGGTCGATCGCGTGGTGCAGTCTACTGTCAGGTTCGCCAGACCTACCAGACTTTCCAGGGGGCCTTCCCTTTCTGCCACAAATCGTCTAGATAGTTTTTATCCTTGAGAGTATCCATTGGTTGCCAGAACCCATCATGCCTGAAGGCTGCCAGCTTGCCATCATGAGCAATCTTTTTAAGCGGTTCGTGTTCCCACATCACGGTGTCGTCTTCGATGTAGTCAATGACTTCTGGTTCTAGAACGAAGTAGCCACCGTTAATCCAGGCTCCATCGCCTTCTGGCTTTTCATGGAACTGCTTAATTTTAGTCTGCTCTTTTGTCAGGGAAATTGCGCCAAAACGTCCAGGAGGTTGTACGGCTGTCAGGGTAGCCGATACGCCTTCAGCTTTATGGAATTCAATCAGCCTGGTGATATCAACATTGCTGACACCATCCCCGTAGGTGAAGCAGAAGGTTTCATTGCCAATATGTTCGCGTACGCGCTTGAGTCGTCCACCTGTCATTGTATTTTCGCCTGTATCGACGAGCGTGACACGCCAGGGTTCGGCATTCCCAGCGTGAATATTCATCTGGTTAAAGCGCATATCAAAGGTGACATCGGACATGCGCAGGAAGTAGTTTGCAAAGAACTCTTTGATGACATAACCTTTGTAACCACAGCAGATGATGAAGTCATTCACTCCGTGAGCTGAGTAGGTTTTCATAATGTGCCAAAGAATTGGCTGACCACCAACTTCAACCATTGGTTTCGGCTTGATTGTTGTCTCTTCACTTAATCGCGTACCTAATCCGCCAGCCAATATCACTGCCTTCATGCAACACCTCTTAGGAATCTGCGGCAAACAAAAGATTACGCTCACTATGCTAAACGCCGTACTTAGGTATGTCAGTAAAGGGATGGTGAGTCAGTTAATGGATTCGTGAAAAAACCAAGAAGTTCTGAGATAACGTGCTGAACTTTAATACACAGTCACGTTTTACTTTTAATAAATTTTAAATACGGTTGCAGTTAAGCCGTTTAAGGCTGGACTTAGTCATAGTCATCAGCTTTAAGCGCTTTAGTGAGCGACGTTGACCCTGGGCGAGACTGTTAATAAGAGGCTGTGGAGATAGCGTTTGGTAATGGAAAACACGGTTTCTGCCTACAACCATCGCTCAGGATAGGGCATTCTGACATGATTCACACGTTATGAGCTTCTTGACCAGTGCTACCGATGTTGCGATCGAGAAAGACCTGAAGCAGTTTCTCTTCATCTTGCTGGTTGCCTTGAGTGCGGCAGGTCTACCCAAAATCTTTTCGGCGCTGCGCCAAGTTCCCTATACGTTGCTGTTGGTCATTGTGGGCTTGGGTCTGGCGCTGGTGGATGTGCGGTTGCTGGATTTGTCTCCGGGCATGATTTTGATGATTTTTTTACCGCCACTTTTATTTGAGGCGGCGTGGAATATGCGGTGGTCAGAGCTGCGAGAAGAATTACTGCCGAGTGGTCTTTATGCGATTGGTGGGGTGGGGTTATCGATCGCCACAGTCGGTTGGGCGCTCCATGCGTTTGCACATATTCCCTGGATGACAGCGTTGTTGGTTGGTGCATGCCTATCGGCAACCGATTCGGCAGCGGTGATTGGGTTATTTCGTGAAGTTGGGGCTGGTAAACGGCTCACAACGCTGCTTGAGGGGGAAAGCCTTGTCAACGATGGTGCCGCGGTGGTCGCCTTTGGAGTGCTAGTCGAGTTGGCGGTTGATCCACAACCTGTGCAGCTTTCAGCCACCGTGCTGCGCTTTCTCGTGGTTACGGGGATTGGCTTAGGTATTGGCGGACTGATCGGTATCTGTGTAGCTTTTTTGACGCAGCGGTATGAACTGTCGTGGGTGGAGCAGTCGCTGACGATCGTGACGGCTTATGGTACCTATTTGCTGGTGGAAGAGCTTGGGGGGTCTGGCGTGATTGGAGTGGTCACAGCAGGTTTGGTGATTGGCAATTTTAGCGCCAAAGCGGGAGTTTTACCCACGAAGCGATCGACAATGGTAGAGTTTTGGGAATTTATCATCTTTTTCGTCAATTCCATCCTGTTTCTACTGCTCGGCGATCAGATTCATCTACCCAATCTGGTGCGAAATCTTAGCACCACGAGTATTGCGATCGCGGCGATCGTGCTGTCTCGCGCCTTAACTATTTATGGCTTTAGTGCGCTGACCAACTGGCTGGCAAACACCAAAATTCCCTGGCGAGAGCAAACAGTTTTGTGGTGGTCAGGTTTGCGTGGCTCGGTGTCAATTTCGCTGGCGCTCAGTATTCCGATCGTGGTTATGGGGCGCGAAGAAATTATCGCAAACTCTTTTGGTGTGGTGTGGTTTACGCTGCTAGTGCAGGGTTTGACCGTCAAGTTTCTGTTAGAGAAGCTGCATTTATTGGATGATCAGTCTTTGCAACAACAGTATTTAGAATTAATTGCTCGTCGAGATGCACTTAGTCAGGTGGCCTCTCATTTAAGTCAAACTGATACTCAAGTGACGATTAATCCCGAAATCCTACGATCGCAACTGGAGTTTGTCCAACAGCAGCTTCAGCAGTTACAGATTGATATTCAGCAGATGCAAGAAAAACATGCTCAGCTGAAAGCCTTTAGCTTAGAGCAACATCAAAAAGAACTGCTGTCGATCGAGGCTGGCATTTATGCAAAATTTGTACAGTCTGGCTTATTAAAAACCTCTCCGCTACCCATGATGCAAAAGGCATTTGACGGCTGAGTTAGAAGGAGGCAGAAGGATAGGAGTGGGAAGTAGGGAATGGGAAATGGGAGTGAACTGACCGCTGATGGCTCAAAAATAAAAGGCTGAAAGGAGAGGGGAAAGGCGGCTTGAGGTTTATGGCGATCGCCTGATTAAGATACGCCTGCATCTTTAAGCTGAATACTGAACGCCAAGCTAGCGAACAAAGTCTCTCTTCGTAAAAATTGCCCTGGAGCATCATTCATCGCCTAGTCAAGGTTTGAAGGGAATGAACGCGCTAGACTTTTCACTAATGACTGACTGATCGTGCAACCAGCATCCAGAACGGGGGAAGTGTTATGACTAGCATCGGCAATGGGGCTGAACTACTGGAGCGCTATGCTGCCGGAGAGCGGGACTTTAGCCATACAACGCTTGGGGCGATCAATTTAAAGGAAGCCAATCTGCAAGGGATCAATCTCCAGCACGCGGATCTGGAGCACGCAAACTTGCTCGATTCTGACCTGATGGCCGCAAATTTCAGCAACGCGAACTTGAGTCAGGCGAGTTTGCAAAAAACAGATCTGACCCAGGCAACGCTAGAAGGTGCAACTTTATACAAAGCCGATATGCGGCAAGCCAAGCTGCATGGCACCAAGCTACGAGGCGCTGATTTGAGGTGTGTTAATCTTTCCAGTGCCGATCTCAGGGATGCCGATCTTAGGGATGTGAACCTCGGCGGTGCGGATCTGCTCCACACGAGTTTTTACCGAGCAAATCTGGTTGGGGCTGATTTGAGAGGAGCAGACTTGTTTCAGGTGCATCTTCAAGACGCTTACTTTGATGAAAAGACTCAGTTTGATCCAGGGTTTGATCCAGTGCTCTTAAAGATGCAACGCTTGGGCTGATCGCTTTGGGATGCCTCTAAACCAGTACGATCGGGCGTTGCGCTGGCTGTGTAAACCAGGTAAAGAATTGAAGTAACTGCAAAAAGCATTAGGTAACCTGCATGGCTAAGCCGGTTGTTCTGACCGTTGATGATGATCCTGAAGTGCTACAAGCCGTAGCGCGAGATTTGCGACAGCAGTATGGCGATCGCTTTCGCATTATGCGTGCAGAATCGGGTGCGGTGGCAATGGCAACCGTCGAGAAGCTCAAGTTGCGGAATGAACCGATCGCCCTTTTCCTGGTTGATCAGCGCATGCCGCAGATGAACGGCGTTGAGTTTCTGGAGCAAGCCCTGCCCGTTTTTCCAACCGCTAAGCGTGCTTTACTCACGGCATATGCGGATACCGATGCGGCCATTCGTGCGATCAACTCGACGCAAATCGATTATTACTTGCTGAAACCGTGGGATCCGCCTGAAGAACGCCTTTACCCTGTGCTGGATGACTTGCTGGCTGACTGGCAGGCTAATTTTCATCCTCCGTTTGAGGGCATTCGTGTGGTGGGTTCTCGCTGGTCGCCGCGATCGCATCAGGTCAAAAGCTTTCTGGCGAGTAATCAGGTGCCGTACCAGTGGCTCGACGTTGAGCTAGAAGCAGAGGCAACGCAGTTACTAGACTACGCCACGATAGGCGAGCAGCAACCGTTACCACTGGTGTTGTTTCCCGATGGGACGCAGTTGATACAGCCATCTAACGCCGAAATTGCAGAAAAGGTTGGGTTAAAGACCCATGCAACTCGCCCTTTTTATGATCTGGTTATTGTGGGTGGTGGGCCTGCGGGTTTAGCCGCCGGGGTTTACGGAGCGTCGGAAGGCTTGAGTACCCTGATGCTTGAACGACAGGCTCCGGGTGGTCAGGCTGGCTCTAGTTCTCGCATTGAAAACTACCTGGGGTTTCCCGTAGGTTTAAGTGGTGCTGACTTAGCACGCCGTGCGGTGACGCAAGCGCGCCGCTTTGGGGTCGAAATTTTGGCACAAGAGGCGATCGACATTCGGGTTGAAGACCCCTATCGCATTGTCAAATTAGCTGATGGGAGTGAGGTAAGCTGCCATGCCTTGATGATTGCGACGGGCGTATCTTACCGCAAGCTCAATGTGCCGGGGATCGATCAACTGAATGGTGCTGGCGTTTACTATGGTGCTGCGATGACAGAGGCGATCGCTTGTGGCGGCGAGGATGTCTACATCATCGGGGGGGCCAACTCAGCCGGGCAGGCCGCAATGCACTTCTCAAAATATGCCCGCCAGGTGGTGATGCTGGTGCGGGGCGAATCGCTGACTAAGAGCATGTCGCAGTATTTGATTGATCAAATTGGTGCAACAGAGAATATTAGCGTTTGCACGGGCTGTAGCGTGGTTGAAGTGAAAGGGACGGAACACCTGGAGGCGATCGTCATTGCCAATGCCGAAACAGGCACGACCGAAACGGTTCCAGCCGCGTCCCTATTTGTGTTCATTGGCGCTAGTCCGCGCACAGACTGGCTGGACGGTGTGGTGGAACGAGATCAGCAGGGCTTTATTTTGACGGGTCGAGATTTAACGCGGGAGAAACAGCGACCAAAAGGCTGGCCGTTGGAGCGTGACCCATTCTTGCTAGAAACCAACGTTCCCGGTGTGTTTGCGGCAGGGGATGTGCGGCAGGGGTCTGTAAAACGAGTAGCATCAGGAGTGGGTGAAGGCTCGATCGCCGTGCAGTTCATCCACCAGTATCTCAGCAAGTTGCTGTAAGGTCTTGTGACCGCATTGATCGGTCACCGTCTCCAATCAGAGCCGACTTGTGCCGTGCATCATGCCTTGAGCTTGGCGACGATCGTCGCCACATTGGCACCAAGGCTTTCTACGCTTGCCTGCTGCTTAGGGTCTTTGAGCTGACCATCATCGCCGAATGCTTCATAGGCTTTGGGCACGGCAATTTGGTCTGGCAGCACGATAACTTTGATGTTGCCCAAAATTGATCGTGCATGCATCAGGCCACGTAAGCCACCCAGCGCACCCGGAGAAGCACTCATTAGCGCTGCCACCTTACCTACAAAACAGCCTAGTGGGGCTTCCCCTTCGGCGGGGCGAGAAGCCCAGTCGATCGCGTTTTTCAAAACTGCCGTAATGGAGCTGTTGTATTCCGGCGACGCAATCAGCAGCCCATCGTGCGCCAGCAGAAGGTCTTTGAATTGACGTGCCCCTGATGGAAGACCTTCCTTTGCTTCCAGATCTTCATCAAACAACGGCATGGCAAACTCTCGTAAATCTGCAAACGTAGTGTCTGCGCCTACCGCTGTTGCGCCCTGAGCCGCAATCTTCACGAGACGTTTGTTGAACGAATCGGTTCGGGTACTACCCGCAAAAGCCAGGATTCTGGGTGTATAAGTCATGGAATATCACCGTGTCTGCAAACAATGGAAGGACGCAGTTGCTTCTCAAGTGTAGGACAGACCATCCCCTACTGGGCTTGCTGCTTCAACGGGATTTCGATCGTAAACTCAGTGCCTTCTCCAGGCGTTGAAGCACACTGCAATGACCCGCCATGTCGCTCAGTGACAATCTGATAACTGATGGATAAACCCATGCCAGTTCCCTTACCGACAGGTTTGGTGGTGAAGAAGGGATCAAACAGGCGTTGGCGAGCGGCTTCAGGAATGCCAGAACCGTTGTCCGCGATCGTAATAATGATGCGATCACTCGCTCGAATGTCAGTACGAATCCGAATGGTGCCAGGGGGTTGCTCGTTCCCTACTACCGCAGTGCGTTCGTATCCCTCATCAAGCGCATCGTTCGCAGCACGTGACGCACTTCTTTCAAAACTTTCTTCTAAAGCGTCAATCGCATTGCTAAGGATATTCATAAACACCTGATTGAGCTGCCCTGCATAACATTCGACCAGTGGCAAAGCGCCATAATCTTTGACGATCGCAATTTCAGGACGATTGTATTCCCGCCCCTGGCTGCGTAGCTGTTGGGCCTTGAGGCGACTTTGCAAGATCATCAACGTGCTGTCAATGCCGTCGTGAAGATCGACTGCTTTAAACTCGGCTTCATCCATGCGAGAAAACGTTCGCAGAGAGGCCACAATTTTTTGAATGCGGTCTGCTCCCACCTTCATTGAGGCCAGTAATCTGGGCAGATCGGTCATCACAAACTGAATGTCGATCGCGTCTGCAACCGTCTCAATCTGTGAAGTGGGGGTTGGGTAATGCTGCTGATACAGGTTTAGGAGGTTGAGCAAATCCTGGGTGTATTCATTGGCGTAGGTCAGGTTGCCATAGATAAAGTTGACGGGGTTATTAATCTCATGGGCGACCCCTGCCACGAGTTGCCCCAGGCTCGACATCTTCTCGCTTTGCACCATTTGCGCCTGCGCTTGCTGAAGCTCTTGCAGCGCTTGTTCTAGCTGCTGTGCCTGCTGCTGAGCGGTATTGGCTGCTGTGACACTTTGATTGTAAAGTTCTGCCTGATTGATAGCGATCGCCAGTTGGCTGGCAACCGCTTGCAGCAGTTCAATTTCCGAGTCGCTCCAGGGTCGTACTGCGCTGTGATGCCCACAATGAATACCGCCCAACTGCCCAGAGAGAATGTGTACTGGCAGCAACAGCTCGGAGTGATAGCCGTAAAACTGTAGAATGTCGCGCGCTTCTGGCTTGAGATGGGGATCGGTCGCGACATCATCCACGCGATAAAGCGTCTGGTTCAGCAGGCTTTCCACGATCGGGTTATGGCGATCGGCAGGCTTGCTAAGATCTTGCGGGTAGGTGCCAAGAAAGCTGGGGAAGGCAGCATCGCGTGATTCGTGCGTAAATTCCAGGCTGGCAAACTGGTCTGATTGAACGTGATACCAACAAAAGCTACAGCGATCGATTTGCAGCAAGTTGCGGACTTCGTGTACGGTCGTTTGCAAAATGGTGTCCAGATCTAACGAACTGCGAATCTGGTTTGCCACCCGATTGATCAATGCTTCGCGCTGCACTAGTTCCCGTAACTGCGCTTCGTTTTGCCGTAGCGCCGCTTCAGCCTGTTTCCGTTCGGTAATATCTTCGGTGATGGCTAACAGGTACTGCGGCTTACCCTCTTCATCAAACACCGCTGTTTTCTTGGTGTGTAAGATGCGAGCCTCACCATTCGTTATGACCAACTGTTCTGGAATATCGAGAATGTGCCTGCTTTTTAGCACCTGGCGATCGTTCTCAGTCAATGCTTCGGCTTCTTCAGGAGGCAAAAGATCATAAGCATTCTTGCCCATTACGTCTTTAGCAGTTGCGCCCAGCACGGCTTCAGCGGCTGGGTTCCACAGCACATAGCGAAGGTCTTTTGCCTCTTTCGCGATGACGGCTACGGGCAGCGTTTTCAGCACAGACTCTAAAAATTTGCGGGTGTGTTGCAGTTTGGCTTCAGCTTGATCCCGCTCGTGTAAGGCTGCCTGACGTTCATGGATCTCTTGCTGAAGCTGCATCACCGTTTGCTGAAGCTCTTGTGTGCGTTCCTTCACCCGCATTTCCAACTCGTCCTTCGCTTGTTTGAGCGCGGCTTCTGCCTGTTTGAGTGCCGTAATGTCGCGCATCGTGCCTACCATAAACCGATTGCCAGCCGCATCATAAAGGCATGATTTCTTCGTTGAGAAAATATGGGTCACGCCATGCAGGTTGGTAATGCTTTCTTCTTCTTCTCGATCGATTCCGTCATCCAGCACAAGCTGATCTGCATCCCGAAAGAAGTCAGCCTGTGCGGTATCGGGAAAGACATCATGATCATTTAGCCCGATCACCTCAGCCCGGTTCCAGCCCATAAATTGACAGAATGGATCATTGAGGACAACGTAGCGATGCTGCTGATCCTTCACAAAGAGGGGATCGGCTGTGGCGTTGATGATATCGTTTAAGAACGTGGGCGAACTGTGCGCGATCGCGTCTGCCTGAATCGGTTGCGTGAGACGTTCTGGTGTGGCAGTGGTGGATGGGTGATGGTCTAAAGATTCACACCGTAGTGCCGCTTGCTCAGAACAGGCTTGCACCATCGACACTAGCCCTGTGATCTGCCCCTGTAAGTCAATCAGCGGTGTATTATGCCACTCACACGTTATGAGGCGGCGATCTTTGGTAAGAGTTGGGTTGCAGGTGCGATCGCTTTCGCGCTGTTGCAGCCATGTCTGCATCACCTGATGGCTATGTTCTGGTGCTAACAAAGTTGTGGCGTGACGACCCATAACTTCTTGTCGGGTATAGCCTAAAAGCCTCTCCGCTGTAGAGTTCCAATCCACAACTTCTAAGGCGGCACTCCATTCAATAACGGCGATCGGTGCCTGCTGCAACACCACTGAGAGCTTCTGCTGCGAAGCGTTGAGTGTGTATTCAATTTGCTTCGAGTGCAGCAACCGCTGTTCAACCTGCGTTAGCATTGCCGTCTGCTCAGCCAACCGTTGGCGCAGAACGATTAATTCTTGGGATGACGATTCAGAAAGCATGGTGACTCTTTAAAGGGCACTCTGAAAATCCACGGAACTCGGTCTCAAACAGCGAGAGGGAGGCGATCGCGAAACACGTTTGCCTGAGGCGTCCATCCAACGGTTGAATGGATACGAAGCATCTACGGCACAATGCTTCTCTTAAATAATCTTAATGCTCAAGCGAGGTGAACCAAGCTTGATCCTGTCAATTCTGCCTAATCGATTGATGAATTTTGGATAAAGACGATACCCGTGCCTTACTTTCTTAACTAATAGGACTTACGCAGTCACTCCCTAAATCCCCCAATTCTGGGGGACTTTGAGTGCTTGCTCCCCCAAATTTGGGGGCTGGGGGGCTAGTTTTAGAGAATTCGCGTAAGTCCTGACTAAGCAAGTACTTGATTAATCTCTGAAGTGCGCCTTTTCACAGATCATCGATCGTGTCACTAGAGTAAATTTATGGCTGAGGGCCGAGAACAGCTACCCTGGATTAACGGCTAAGTCTTTGGGGTCGATTGGGGTGCATCGTTTGAAACCCAACACTAGCGATGCTTTTACTGGGTTTCGCTTTGCTCATGCCCAGCGTGCAACTCATCAAGCGATTCAGATGATTGATGAGTCAAGTGTAGAACCAAATTTACTGTGGAACCAGATCCAGATCATGCCAATGTTCTTAACGCCAGCTTTGTATTTCTACCCCGCTGTCGTGCTTAAGAGTGAGCATTCTGCTGCGTTTGACCTCTAGGCAGTGGTTTAAAGTTTCTTCGCTGCATTGCCTAGCCGCGCCGAACGGCAGGTTCGCGCGCACAGATCCAAGTTCACTTAAGGAACTAAAGACAAGCTTGCAGTCTCTTTAGTGGACTTCATACCGTGAACCAGAATTTTCGAATTACGGGCGAGAGAGCAGCGTGATGACGGGTTTTCAAACGCGCACTAGTGGTCTGTCAAGACTTATTTTGTGAGTTTCTCACTTACAAAAGAACAACCTTTGCTAAACCCAAAGCACAAAATCAAAACTGACGAACCACTAGAGCTTTGGATTGGCATGATGGCGATCGCCCAAGTGCAATTAGTAATGTTGATCGCCCGTCTCAACGAGCAATTTTACCCATATAATTGCCCCAAAGCTGTGCCGCTTGACCACTGCTGCCAGAGGTTGGTGAGTTGTTATCATTGCCTAGCCAAATGCCCGTCACCAAACTGTTAGGGATGTAGCCAATAAACCACAGGTCTACGTTATCGTTTGTGGTTCCAGTTTTACCCGCTTCGCCCTGACCGATCGCCGCCGCTCGTCCGGTACCCCCACTCACAACCCCTTGTAGAAGGTTGGTCATGGTTTCGGCAACGTCTGGCTTCAGCACAGGCTGGTTCCGTTGAGCGTCTTGCTCCATGCTGTAAATGACCCGACAGGACTTAATATCTTTGGGGTTTTTGCAGTCGCCGCCATCTAAAACGCGCCGAATCGCGCGTGGGGGATTGCTCACGCCACCATTGGCAAAGATGCTAAAGGCACCTGTCATCTCTAGCGGCGTGACCTCACTCTGACCAATGATTAATCCTGGGGTGGCTTTTAACTCAGACCGAATGCCCATACGCTGAGCGGTACGAATCACGTTATTCAACCCTACCTGCTGTGCAATCCGCAAGGCCACCACGTTTTCGGACTGTGCCAACCCGGTGTACATGTCCAGGCTACCGCTGCCTGCATGACAGCCTGCAAAGTATTGTCCATCCCAGTTTAGGGGCGCACAGGAGTAAGCATTGTTGGGTGAAATACCCTGCTCGATCGCCGTTGTGTAGGTAAACACCTTGAAGGTCGATCCTGGCTGGCGCATGGCCTGGGATGCTCGGTTGAACTGACTTTTCTTGTAGTCCACACCGCCAACCAGGGCAAGAATTTCGCCTGTTTTGGCATCCAGGGTAACGATCGCGCCCTGAGAGTAACCATTGCTGATACCTGGGCCATCCACAGCATCGCGGAGACTGGCTTCTGCTTTAGACTGCATCTGAAGGTCAAGCCCGGTTTCAATAATAAAATTGCCTTCCTCGGCAAGCTGTTCACCCAAAAGCTGCTGGAGTTCGCTGAAGACATAGCTGTAGTAATAAGGCGCGATGACGCTATCCAGTTCAGCCTTTGCCTTGGGATTTACGTCTATACGCGATCGCCGTGCCCGCTGAATCTCTTCGGCACTCGCCATGTTTAACACGGCCATACGATCGAGCACCCCGTTGCGAAGTTCGATCGCTTTGTCGTAGTTGCGTGCTGGGTTAAAGCTATTCGGTGCAGGCAAAATCCCCACCAGCATTGCCGCTTCAGATAGGGTTAAATCCTTTGCCGACTTACCCAAATAAAGCTCTGCCGCATCCTCAAACCCGTACGCCTCATTGCCCAGGTAGACCCGATTGAGATAAGTCAGCATCAGAAAATCTTTGCTGTAAACCGTTTCCAGCTTCAGCGCTACCGCCGCTTCGCGCAATTTGCGTCCAGCAGAATCTTCCGTGCCCACGTATTGCCGCAGTAGACTGCGAGCAAGCTGCTGAGTGAGCGTACTGCCACCTTCTTTAATGCCGCCACCGCGGACATTTGCCACCAGTGCCCGCAGGGTGCCGATCGGATCAACGCCTAAATGCCAGTAATAGCGAGAATCTTCAGAGGCGATCGCGGCGTTGGCTAAGTAGGGTGAGAAGTCCGACAGGTTCTTAAACTCGGTGTGAGTTCGATTGGTCACAGGGCTAAGTGGCGTTTGCCCATCCCGTGCATAGACCACAAACGGCCCCTGCACCGACGCAGGCAAAGGACTCACGGAAAACTTTTGCCATTCGATGAGTACAGCGACAACAGCCAGTGCCGTGATCCCGCCAAGGCCGTACATGCTGTAGCGAACGGCTAGAACGTACCAGGGGGGCGGATCGATAAATTGAATGCGGACAGCCGCCGCTAATTCCGGTGGGCCAAGGGTATAAACGGCGTTATGACGCAGTTGGGTCGATCGCACCCGTCGCTTACCCCGATAAATGCCGTTGGTAGAATTTTCGTCTTTGAGGAAAAAGGGCGGACGAAAGAGTGCCCCCAGTAATCGTTGTCGGCGGCTATCTCGGTTCAGCGTCAAATGTACCTGGCTCACAACCGGGTTGCGTACCACGATGTCGCACGACTTGGAACTGCGCCCCAGCACATAACGATCGCCTAGCAGTGGGTAGACATCTGCCTGGGTTGCCGCTGCATCCTGCACGCGCAGTTCAGGCACCCGTGCATTTGGCTTCAGTTGCAGCTTAGAAAAATTGATCTTCGCATGAACCGTCTGCACGGCCTGGGTAAGCGCGCCTAACAGCGTTTGCGATCGACGAGGGGGCGGGGTCATGAGTTATCTACGCAAAAGATTGCCACCAACACGGTCAAGCTTCAGAAACACAGTCGCTTCTGTGCGTTCCGGTCTACTTCAGCCTTATTCTAGACAACCGTTGTCATTTCGACGCTTGACTTCTGCCCCTGCTTGACGAAACTATAAGCAGACAGTGGCGATACGGCGGTCAGCTATCAGCTTTCAGCCATCAGCCTTATTTCTACTGAACCATTGACCACAAACCGAACTTTGAGTATCGCGTTTTAACCCTGCTTCTGCCAGCCGATAGCCGCCCTCTGCCCCCTGCCCCTGATAGCTGACCGCTGATAGCTGACCGCTCATCACTGTCATTTGCCAGATTTGCTTGCACAAAGGATAGATCATTGGCAGGTTAAGTTATAAACTTTAAACGATGAGCAATAGGTATAGTTGCTTACTGTTCGTAATCTGTATAATCATTAACAGCCTTTGTTCGCCCTTGGCTGTCTGCCGCTACCTGTCTGCCCACCCCCACGCCGTTATTAAATTAAGAGAAGTCATGGCTGTCGCAACCACCCAAACCCTCGAACAACTCTGTATCAACTCGATCCGCTTCCTGTCTGTGGATGCGGTTGAAAAGGCAAAATCTGGTCATCCTGGTTTACCAATGGGCGCTGCACCGATGGCGTTCGTGCTTTGGGATCAGTTTTTACGGTTCAATCCCAAGAACCCCAAGTGGTTCAACCGCGATCGCTTTGTGCTGTCTGCGGGGCACGGCTGCATGTTGCAGTACTCGCTGCTGTATTTGACGGGGTATGACAGTGTGTCGATCGACGACATCAAGCAGTTTCGCCAGTGGGAATCGAAAACACCAGGGCACCCTGAAAACTTTGAGACTCCTGGGGTAGAGGTGACGACTGGGCCACTGGGTCAGGGCATTGCGAATGCGGTTGGGCTGGCGATCGCCGAAGCGCATTTAGCCGCCAGGTTCAACAAGCCGGATCTCACTCTCGTAGACCACTACACCTACGTGATTTTGGGCGACGGTTGCAACATGGAAGGCGTATCGGGTGAAGCCTGTTCTCTGGCAGGGCACCTGGGTCTGGGCAAATTGATTGCGCTGTACGACGATAACCACATCTCGATCGACGGCTCAACTGACATCGCCTTTACCGAGGATGTTTCCAAACGCTTTGAGGCGTATGGCTGGCATGTCTTGCACGTTAAGGATGGCAACACTGATTTAGAAGGGATTGCCAAAGCGATCGCGGAAGCAAAAACCGTGACTGACAAGCCCACCATGATCAAGGTCACGACGACAATCGGCTACGGTTCTCCCAACAAGCAGGGTACCGCCGATGCTCACGGTTCTGTGCTGGGGCCTGATGAAATCAAGCTGACCCGCGATAACCTGGGCTGGGAATACGAACCCTTTGTCGTACCCGATGATGCTCTGGCCCATTTGCGCAAAGCGGTCGATCGCGGAGCCAGCCTGGAAGCGGAATGGAATGAAACCTGGGCGCAGTACAAGACCAAATATGCAGAGCCAGCCGCCGAGTTCGATCGTCTTTTGAATGGCAAGCTGCCCGATGGTTGGGAGAGCGTACTGCCCACCTACAAACCCGAAGACAAGCAATTAGCCACTCGCAAGCACTCCGAAATCACTCTAAATGCACTAGCTAAGGTGCTGCCAGAACTGATTGGCGGGTCTGCTGACCTGACCCACTCCAACCTTACCGAGTTGAAAGGGTCTGGCAACTTCCAGAAAGGACACTACGAAAACCGTAACGTTCATTTTGGTGTGCGCGAACACGGGATGGGCGCAATCTGCAATGGTATGGCTTTACACGGATCAGGTCTGATTCCCTATGGGGCAACGTTCCTCATCTTCACCGACTACATGCGGGGTGCAATTCGCTTGTCTGCACTGTCGCAAGCGGGCGTGATTTGGGTGATGACTCATGACTCTGTGGCACTAGGTGAAGATGGCCCAACGCACCAACCCGTGGAGACGATCGCCTCCTTGCGAGCGATTCCCGACCTCATCGTACTGCGTCCTGCCGACGGCACAGAAACATCTGGTGCTTACAAAGTAGCGGTACTCAACGCCAGCCAGAATCGTGCTACCTTGATCGCCTTTTCGCGTCAGGCCGTACCAAACCTGGCAGGTTCGTCGATCGACGGTGTGGCAAAAGGAGCCTATGCGGTCATTGACTCCGACGGGACACCGAATGTGATCTTGATTGGCACAGGCTCTGAAGTGGGTCTTTGCGTCAAAGCTGCCGAACAGTTGACCAGTGAAGGCACTAAAGTCCGTGTGGTCTCAATGCCTTCGTGGGAACTTTTTGAAGCGCAGGATGCTGCCTACAAGGAATCTGTGCTACCCAAAGCGGTGACCAAGCGACTGGTTGTAGAAGCGGGTATCAGCATGGGCTGGCAGAAATACGCTGGCGACCAAGGCGACATTCTTAGTGTTGATCGCTTTGGCGTTTCGGCTCCCGGCGGCACAATTATGGATAAGTTTGGTTACACCGTCGAGAATGTGGTTGCAAAAGCAAAAGCATTGCTGGGTTAAACCGTTACAGAAACGTCCTGACTGTGTTTTCAAGGCTCCCTGAAGCATCAGGGAGCCTTTTGTGATGCATACTGTTGGCTATAGTCGTTTACCAGCGTCTGGCGCTGCTGCACCTTCTTCCTCTGCTTGTGCAGGCAACTGTTTGTGCCGGAACTGTGTCGATCGGCGATCGCTCAGGGGCAAAAAGCGCTGTGCTTCAGCGTCATACGACCAACTCACGCCGTTAGGATCACGGGTTTGGCTCCAGGCAAGCAGCGTGGGCAAGTGCTTCTTGCGGCTGATGGTTTTTGCCGCCACACCGAGTCGTTTGGCAAGTTCAGTCTGAGTGAGTGCATCAAGTAGCGGCAGTACATCCGCACTATCGTCTTGAGTTACAGTCGTTGCGGTTAGCGTTGGCTTTAAGCGAGAAAATTGCAGCGTTGAGAAAACGTAAACCACATCACCCTGCTCTGTCACCTCAAAACGGGCGGCAAATTCTTTGGCGCGGCTATCAAGGTAATGACGCGCCACAACGGCAGGAATGGCAGCTGTCATGGCAAAATCTAACAGCGTCATGCGTCCGCTATGTTCCTGTAAGAGGCGATAAAAGAGCGTGTTTAGCTGTTTTTGCTGGCGCTGCTGCGTCTTACGATGTCGTTGCCAGACCCACCACACCCCTAATACAGGCACAAGGATTTGCAGAAAGGGCAGCAGACGATGAAGCAGCGTTAGAGCAAGACCAATGCCCCCCAAGGCCGCACTCAAAAAAAGGAAAGAGCGAATCAAACCACTCACATTTGGAGAGGTTGTTTTAGCCATCCGTGCGAGTTTAGCCATACGTACTCTGGTGGTATTGCGATAAGCGCTAAGGGTTTGCGAAGCTTGAAGCAAAGCTGTCAACAGGCATATCTGATGTTGCTCTGTCAAACGTGACTGCTGATCAATCGACTATTCGCCAACGATCGCGTGTGATCGCGCGAACAGACTACATTTTAATACAAAAGTACTATAAACATTCTGCGATCGCAAAGAACGACCAGCGTTCACTCTTGCAGCCGTGATCAACAACAAAAATCGTAGAAGAGGGATTGCCTCACGCCTCGCGCTTCCCAACACCTTCCTCTAATGTCAGGGCAAGGCAATTTCCGGGAGGCAAAACCTGGCGTTGTATAAGAGTTGTATTAAGACAAGAGAGGCACATCTATCTGTCATAGCAACGGCACAGAGTGATGCAACGATTGCAAAAGCTAAACGGCGCGCTGTTCCTTACCTGGAAGCATGATCACGAAGAGGAAGGGGTAGAACTCAGTCACACTGAGAATCTCAACACAGACGCTTCTAGTCATTCGCATGATTAAGTGTAGTCTTGCCCTGTTCGTTCCTTCCGCCAATGATTTGATTAAGCTCAAGTTCAGATTAAGCGTATACCCTTAAGAGGCTCGACCCGCTCCGGAGATGATTGTTAGCAATTCTTTGCTAACAATCATCTGAAGTGTAGTACACTCTGCCTGTCGCTTATCCTCGACCCAGACATCCAAATGCCTGATCCTTTGTATAACCTAACCGCATTTCTGGTTTCTTCGCTGGTTGTCCTCCTGGCAACCCCGATCGTTAAGAAAATTGGGCTTAAAAGCGGACATTTTGACAAACCAGGCGGCAGAAAAATCCATAAGCGCCCAATGGTGCGTCTGGGGGGCGTTTCGATTTTTTTAGGTACACTCGCTGGGCTGCTCATTGTTTGGTGGACGGGTGGCTTTGGTGTGTTGCCCCCCGAAAAGGAGTATGAGGTTTGGGGAGTCACGATCGGCGGCTTAGCCTTCTTCTTGATTGGGCTAGCAGATGATTTGTTTAGCCTCTCTCCCATCACGCGCTTGATTTTGCAGGCGCTTATTGCGGGGTTAGCGTGGAAAGTTGGCGTGCAAATTGACTTTTTAACCATTCCAACGATCGGGTTGGTATCTCTTCCTGATTTAGTGAGTTTACCGATCACGATCGTCTGGCTGGTGGGCATGGCAAACGCCATTAACTGGATTGACGGACTGGACGGTCTGGCAGCAGGGGTAAGCGGCATTGCTGCGGTCGTCATGTTTATCGTTTGCCTATTTATGAAGCAGCCAGCCGCCGCATTGATTGCAGCCGCCCTCGCAGGTGGAGCGCTGGGCTTTCTGCGCTATAACTTTAACCCTGCCCAAATCTTTATGGGGGATGGGGGCGCATACTTTATGGGCTTTTCTCTGGCCGGGATTGGCATTATTGGATTGGTCAAAGGAGTCACCACTGTCGCGTTGACGGTGGCGGTTGTCTTGCCTTACTTGATTCTGGCCGTGCCTATTTTGGATATGTCAGCCGTGATTTTGGATCGGCTCCGACGTGGTAAGTCTCCCTTTGTGGCCGATAAACGCCATTTGCACCATCGGTTGCTGCAAGCGGGGTTGTCGCAACGTTTGACAGTCTTGTTTATCTACTCGCTGACACTTTGGGCGGGAACTCTGGCCTTAGCTGTTTCTGGTATGCCCAGTGGTCTGGGCTATGCGATCGGGGCTACGGTGCTTTTAAGCTTTATTGGCTGGCAAGTCTGGAAAACAGCCCGTCAATCGCAGGCGTAATGTAAGAAGGGCGCTGGGAGTTGGGAAAGCTGGTAAAGGCCGTGATTGTGGGGATGTGCGCTTGAGTGGCTTCCATTAGAATCAGGGCAATTGCTGGCACGATCGCATGAAATTTCATCAAAGAATGCATCGCCAAATTAGACAACTTGGTCTGGGCAAACAACTTGAACGTGCCTCCGATCGTTCTTCCCCGCACTTCACACGCACCCAGCGGCTGTTGCTAGGTGTGACGTTGACGCTTGCGATCACGCTTCTAATAAGTCGCGGAGCATACAACGCCTTTGTTGAGCGTGGTGTAGAGCTAGAGCAGCAAGGCAATCTCAGTGGAGCGATCGCCATTTATCAGGACGCTTTGCGACTCAATCCAACAGACGCGTTTACTTCTTTCAACCTGGGCGCTGCTTTAGAGAAGCAGGGGCAGCTAGCTGAGGCGATCGTGGCATACCATAGGGCCATTCAACTTGATGCCCGTTACACTTTTGCCTACAACAGCATTGGGTTTGTGCTGGAAAAGCAGGGAAAACTGGATGACGCGATCGCCGCCTACCAACAGGCCGTCGCGTTCAATCCAGGCTATGCCTTTACCTACACCTGCATGGGTGATTTGTTCAGCAAGCAGCAGAAGTTCGCGGCAGCAGCGGTTGCGTACCGTCAGGCGATTCAGGCCGATCCGAAACATGTGCTGGCCTACAACCATTTAGGGTCGGCACTCAAGCAACAGGGCAAACTGGCAGAGGCGATCGCAGCCCATCGCCAGGTCATTCGCCTTGACCCAGACTATACTGCCGCCTACCGCGATCTGGGCAGCCTTTTGGCAATGCAGGGAAAATTGGATGACGCGATCGCAAACTACCGTAAAGCGCTACAGCTAAACCCTAAGAGCGCTGAAACTCACTACGGCTTGGGCGTAGTGCTAGACCGTCAAGGACAGCGACAGGCAGCAGCAGCGGCCTACCAGCAGGCGATCGCGCTCAATCCTGCCAATCGTTCTTACCAAAAGGCGCTTAACGAGGTACAGACACCGATCAGGTAGCAGGATTTTTGAAGAAAGAACGGGCGATCAGCCCAAGCGTCATCCCCGACAGCAGATGAACAAGCAAAGCATGTAGTGAATCGGAGGCTATTGTGAGGCAGTTACCAGTTGCAGCAAAATCGATCGCGGCACCAATGGGCAAAACGAATTACCCAGAGCCGTATGCCTCACTCGTTGAAGGTCGCTTAAAACGCAAGCTGGGAGATGTTTTTGGGTTGACCAACTTTGGAGTCAATTTAACCCATCTATCACCAGGCGCAATCTCTTCTCTCGCCCACAGCCACTCAAAGCAGGACGAATTTATCTTTGTGCTGGAAGGAACCCCAACATTGGTGCTTAGAGAGGAGGAATTTATGTTGAACCCTGGTGACTGCTACGGGTTGAAAGCAGGCACAGGCATTGCACATCAACTGATCAATCGATCGGATGCAACCGTAACGTATCTTGAGATGGGCGATCGTGCCGCAGACGATGACGTTACATACCCAAACGACGATCTCAAAGCCACCCAATTAGCGAATGGTGCATGGGCCTTCACCCACAAGGACGATCGTCCGTATGAAGCTACTTGCAGTCGATGAGTGGGAGCGTTAGACTGCGCGTGCAGACCACAGCGAATACCCACATTATCTATGTCTGAAGCGTTCTGGCAGCACAACACAATTCATACCAACGGCATTCAGTTGCATTATGTGACCCAGGGCGAGGGGCCGCTTATGCTGCTGCTGCACGGCTTTCCAGAGTTCTGGTACTCCTGGCGGCATCAAATTCCAGAATTCGCTAGAGATCATAAAGTCGTCGCGATCGATCTACGCGGTTACAACGACAGTGATAAGCCAGAAGCCGTATCTGCCTATGCCATGCCAGAGTTGATCAAGGATGTGAAAGGGGTTATTGAAGGCTTGGGGTACGATCGCTGTATCCTCGTTGGTCACGATTGGGGAGGCATGATCGCCTGGTCGTTTGCTTACGCCTATCTCGAACTCGTCGATCGGCTGATTGTGCTAAACCTGCCGCATCCGGCCAAATTTGCTGAAGGCTTACGCACACCACAGCAACTCCTCAAAAGCTGGTATATTGCGTTCTTTCAGCTTCCTCTCCTGCCTGAACTACTGATTCAGTTTGATGACTTTAAGTTGCTGGAGGAAGCGTTTCGCGGCATGTCGATCAACCAGAGCGCGTTCACCAACGAGGACATTGAGGCGTACAAAAATGCCTTTGCCAAACGGGGTGCCCTGACCAGTAGCATTAACTATTACCGCAACCTATTTGCCCAGCTTTCATTGGAGCGATCGTGGGGCATCTTGACCGTCCCTACTTTAATGATTTGGGGCGAAGACGACATCGCACTGGGGAAAGAACTCACTTACAGTACAGAGCAATACGTACAGGATTTTCGGATTCGCTATATTCCCAATTGCAGCCATTGGGTACAGCAAGAACAACCGCAAATGGTGAGTCAGTTGATACGAGAGTTTTTGGCTGAGGGAGAGAATGGTGGGGAGGGGGAGAAGTTTTGAGTTTTGAGTTTGACTGCAATAGCTGACCGCTGATAGCTGACCGCGAAGCAATAACGCCAGCATTCATGCAAGTAGATGAAGTAGCACCATCCCGAATCTGGTAATCTGATGCGTCAGATGGTGTAAGGCGCACGGGCAAACTGGCAGGCAGCATGAACCCCCAACTCGAAGCATTTCTGATGAATGTGAATCGACTCATTCAGGCATCCTTATTTAAGGTGGGGGATGAGTCGATTTCGTTACTGTGGTTGTCTAAGCTGACGATCGCGTTTCTCATCGTCATCCTTCTTTCGACTCTTTTTAAGCGCCTTCTCAAAGATCGCATCCTGGTGCGACTAGGGATGAGCCAAGGGCATCGGGAAGCGCTATCAACTCTGCTAAGTTACGGTATTGGTGCACTTGGCTTTGTGCTTGTCTTACAAGTAAATGGGCTAAACCTGGCACCGTTAATCGTCACGCTGGGAGGGTTGGGCATCGGGGTTGGCTTCGGGCTGCAAGAAATTACTAAAAATCTTATCAGCGGGTTGACGTTGCTGGTGGAAGGCAAGCTTCAGGTGGGTGATTACATTGAGTTCGATGGCTTATCGGGCTACATCAAAGAAATTGCCATGCGCTCTACCGTCATTCGTACCTTTGATGGTGGCGATGTGGTTGTGCCAAACAGCAACTTGACGAGTAATCGGGTGCTGAACTGGAGCTATAAAAGCCTGACGGGCAAGATTCATCTACCCGTGCAAGTCGCTTACGACAGCGACCCCATTCTGGTTACAGAGACCTTGTTGGACTCGGCGTATATGGAAGCAGCCGTGCTGCATGACCCACCGCCCAAAGTCATCTTTAAGGGGTTTGGCGACAGTTCGCTAGAGTTTGATTTGTGGGTATGGGTGGCTCAGATTGATGAGGGCATTTCGGTCAGAAGTTCGTTGAACTTTATCATTGAGCATAATCTCCGTCAGATGGGGCTTAAAATTCCGTTTCCTCAACGAGACGTATGGCTGCGAAATGCGGATGTGCTCAATCTAGGCGATCGCCGTCAGCCTCGCTTAGACGTGGTATCCGCAGAGCAAACGGTGAAAGGGAAAGCAGGCAAAGAGCAAGCGGACATAGCACCAAGTCAGGCGATCGCTCACCTGATGCGTGAGCCGATATCTATTCGAGATTCCCTGCGCCAGCTACCACACCTCAGTCTTTGTTCTGACTTAAGCTTGCGAGAATTGATTGAAACAGGCTACCGCAAGTATTTTGACGCGTCAGACATCGTGTTTAATGAGGGGGAGCTAGGCAACGACTTTTACCTGGTGCTGTCCGGTGCAGTTGAAACGGTCGTGACTCGACTCAACCAATCTATCAAGGTTTACCGTGCTGGAGAGGTATTTGGAGAAGTGGCAGTGATGTTAAAGCTCCCTTATACCAGTACAGCTCGTGTGCTGGAAGATACGAGCTTGTTTGTTATCCATCAGAAAAGCTTTGAACGGCTGTTGCGCTTGCATCCGCATTTAGCCAATGTCTTCAGCCAGGAATTAACGAAAGAAACAGAGCTGTACCAGTCTGTGCGACAACAGCTACAAGACCTTGGTTTGCTGGCGATGAATGAGCATCAAAATCAATTTGTGAACTGGGTGCAGACACGGGTCAAAAGCTTTTTTCCCATCCGACCGCCGCTCAAACGAGATATTCCTCAGAGTGGCATTCATTCCTAATTGACTTTGCAAGCACGCATTGATGCCAAAATTGCCGATAATGAAGCTGTTGCCTTTCAACAACTGCCATGCAGACCAGTGATGTCACAGAGTCACGGCATGAACGCCTCACGACTCTGGCCCAAAATCTAAATGTACCGAGCCGCGTGGCTACAGTCAGCCGCAAAACGGGCGAAACCGATGTGCAAGTGACGCTAAATCTGGATGGAACAGGGCGGTGTACCGCGCAAACGGGCATTCCCTTTCTGGATCACATGCTGCACCAGATTGCCTCTCATGGGCTGGTTGACCTGGACGTGCATGCCACAGGCGATATTGAGATCGATGATCACCATACCAACGAGGATGTAGGCATTACGTTGGGGATGGCGTTAGCAAAGGCACTGGGCGATCGCAAAGGCATTGTGCGCTTTGGTCATTTCGTCTCTCCGCTAGATGAAGCGCTCATTCAAGTAGCGCTCGATTTTTCGGGTCGTCCTCATTTGAGCTATGGGCTAACCATTCCCACACAGCGCGTCGGCACTTACGATACGCAACTGGTACGGGAATTTTTTGTGGCGATCGTCAATCATGCTCAGATGACCCTGCACATTCGCCAACTGGATGGTATCAACTCGCACCACATTATTGAGGCAACCTTCAAAGCCTTCGCACGATCGCTCCGCATGGCAACCGAAACTGACCCTCGACGGGCACAGACGATTCCCAGTTCTAAAGGGGTGCTGTAAACGGTTTAGGGCTGAGGTTTTTAGCGTTTAACCTTTGGTCTTTTTCCATCTAGACAGACTGTAAAGAAACGCTTAACATTCAAAAATAGTAATGGTTTACTCGATTTCGCGCTATGGCTCTTAACGTTGGTGATCCTGCTCCCTTATTTAGCCTACCGGACGGTAAAGGCAACATTGTTAATTTGGCTGATTTGAAAGGTAATCGTGTAGTGTTGTATTTTTACCCACGTGATAACACCCCCGGTTGCACCAAAGAAGCATGCAGCTTCCGGGACGCTTACGCCCAGTTTCAGGCAAAAGATGTGGTTGTTCTGGGTGTCAGCACAGATGATGCGAAATCTCACGAAAAATTTGCCACTAAATTTGAGTTACCCTTTCCACTGCTAATTGATGAAGATGGTCAGGTCGCCACTGCTTATGAGAGCTATGGACTCAAGAAGTTTATGGGCAAAGAGTACATAGGCATCAGTCGTAACACCTTTGTGATTGCGACCGATGGTACGATCGAGCAGATCTATAAGAAAGTGAAGCCTGAAGCTCACGCAGAGGAGATCTTGGCGGCACTAACTTAAGCAAATCGTCACTATACTGGGTGCAAATGCCTCTGTGCTTGGTTATCAGGAAGCCTTTTTCTTAGCTAAAGATTTACCTATGCGTCGGTTGTGGCATTTTGGACAAGCAGTGTTAGGCATTCTGTTTCGGCACCCGGTAACAGGCACCAGTATTATCCCGCTCTTACCAGATGGGCGGATTGTTCTGGTTCAGCGTCGTGACAACGGGCAGTGGGGGCTACCAGGCGGCATGGTTGATTGGGGAGAAGACCTGATTACCACCGTGCATCGCGAGTTAACTGAAGAAACTGGGTTAGAAGTTGCTAAGATTCGGCGTCTGGTCGGCATCTACTCTTCGCCAGAGCGTGACCCCCGCATTCATTCCATCTGTGTCGTGGTAGAAGTGGAAGCGCAAGGCACTATGCAAATCAGCGACCCGATGGAAGTACTGAATGTAAAAGCCTTCTCACGGACAGATTTGCCATTGGGCAAGCTCTCGCACGACCACGATCGCCAGCTTCAGGATTACTTTAACGGGCAAACGACTTTGGCGTAAGCAGGTCTGAGGGTAAAAAGTGCCGTTAAAAGCACATGGCATCACTAGCGTTGCATGTCCTGTTTTGGTCGATCGCTGAACGCTCATAGCGTCTTGCTTCTAAGCTGATTGCTTTTAAAAATGGCGATCGACGCTTAGTATTAACTCAAAACTCAAAACGATTCAGCTCAGGATGCCTCTACCTCTCCGAAATGCTCGCATTAGACTTACACAAGGACAGATTTTCTGGCGTGAAGTGGGTCAGGGAGACACGATCGTCTTTCTCCACGGTGCTTGGGAAGATAGCAGCCAGTGGGTGCCCTTAATAGGGCGGCTGAGTGCACAGTACCACTGCCTTGCGCCAGATCTGCTAGGGTTTGGGGAGTCAGAGCAGCCCAACATCCATTACTCGATCGGTCTTGAGGTTGCCAGCTTGGCAGAACATCTGGATGCCTTAAAGTTGCGGCGAGTATATGTCGTGGGAGTTTCTTTGGGTGGATGGATCGCCGCTAGCTACGCGTTGAAATATCTAGAGCAAGTTGAAGGCATCGTGCTGCTAGCACCAGAAGGCGTGCAGGTAGAAGGGATGGGCAGGCGCTGGTGGCAAGCAAGACTCTTGAAGCAACCGATCGTCGGCTGGGTGTTGCGATCGCTTTACACACTCCGAAAAATCTTGCCTTACCGAGCGATCGAACGATTGCTACAGCAACGGCAACAGCTACTCAATTCCCCCATTGCCTGCGCACTACTCTTTCAGCGACGACGCACAGAGCTACGGTCAGAGCAACTCCAGGAACAGTTGAAGTGGCTTAAACGCCCTATATTGATACTACAAGGGGAGCAAGATCAAGCTGACCTTAAGCGTCTAAACCATGCCTATGCTCAACTTGCGCCACAGGCCAGGCTGCAGCAACTACCCAGCACCAGCATGGATCTTCTAGCGACTCAGCCTGATATCGTTGCGCAAGCGATTCGAGCCTTTGTAGAAAAAGGGAGAGAGGAGAGGGGGTAAAGTGTGGTGCATGCAAACGAAAGCAGCTTCCAGCGATTAGCGGTCAGCCATCAGTAGTCAGCTATCAGCGGTCAGCTATTGAAGTCAAAACTCAGAACTCTCAGCTTGTCGGCGCAGAGCGCTACTCCAAACTCAAAACTTCTCTTGACAGTTAGCGGTGAGCTATCAGCAATTGGAGCCAAACTCCAAACTCCAAACTCCAAACTTCCCCTACTCCCTACTCGCTGCTCCCCACTCCCTCAGCGATCGCAATCCCCAAAAAATCAACTCTGGCTCGATCGTGACTCGACTGGCTAAAGCGGGATCATAAGCAGTGAGATACGCATAGAGCCGCTCGCTATCGCCACCTCTTAGCAGCACTGGACTATTGGGAAACTGCTGCCACCAAGCGGTTACAAAATCTCGTAGTCCTGCTAGAAACGTATAGAGAATGCCGCTAGCGATCGCGTCAGTTGTGTTGAGTGCCCAGCGAGGCGGTAGGTGGTGCTGTTCTGTAAGACGGTCTCCCAGATCAGGTAGGGCGGCTGTTGCTTGATGAAGGAACTGAAACTGTAGCCCCAAGCCTGGCAAAATGGCCCCTCCTACAAGCTGTTGCGTTCCATCTGCCCCTGTAAACGTCAGTGCGGTGCCTGCATCAATAACTAAAACAGGGCACCCAACGGTGTCGATCGCGCCCCATACGGCCAGCGCACGATCGATCCCCAGCGTGGGATACAGTCCCTTTAAAGGCACTTGCTTCAGCGTAATCACATGGGCAAACGGGTAACGTTCCCAATATTGACATTGCGCTGGGACAACAGAGGCGATATAAAGATCAGGGTTCTGCGTTAATTGAGTCTCAATGATTGCTTGCACTTCGGCTATAGAGAGATGCGGGGTGTTCCAAGTGCGATGGAGGTCGTTGCCAATGAATGTTGCCCAATGTAAGCGCGAATTACCGATCGACAACGCAAACCAGCGATCGACGAGCAATTTAGCTTTTGGGGTATCAAACTGTTCCATGTGCTCCTACGCTTTTGCGCCCTGCAAGCAAGATAAGCGTTTATTCTCATAACACCCTCGTGTCCAGAACGTGATTATCTCACTGAAGTGTGTTGCTAGACGTGTGCTGTATAAGGATCAACGATGAAACAGAAATTGACTTTACCGGAAGCATTAGACCGTGTTTTTGAGCCATTTACGGAACCAGATGACCTCTTTACAGCGTTAGTGTCCACTTTAGGAACGGTACTGCCGTGCGATCGCTGCTTTCTCTATTTGCGTGAACCAACGCAAAATCGAGGTGTGATCACCCATTGTTGGTCACGCGATGGTCGTGCTGCCGCATGGATTGGAGCCGACTGGTTGGAAGACCCAACGGCACCCGAAGATCCGCTCATGACGATCGCCCTTCGCACACCTATAGCCGTCTTTGTAGATGATGTTGAAACCGCAGGTAGTGACGTGGTTGATCTCACTTACGAGCGAGAGAAATTCCAACACCGCGCACTGGTTCATGCGCCCATTGATCACGACGGTTTACTCATCGGTATTTTGGAATGTTCCATCTTTGAGCAACCGCGAGTATGGACAGAGCGCGATCGTCACCTCATTGCCTGTCTGCAAAAAAAGCTCGCGGAGCCAGCAAGCGCTTACATCAAGCAATACAATCTTTTTCAACCACAGCAATAGGACAACTCCAAACTAGGGTTTGGTAGAGCTAAGGGATATACAGTCTGGAGTGTACAAGCCTGAGACAATAGCGCTGGCAGAGACGTTAACCGCTTGAAAGGAGCCAATTATGTCAGACATCGAGATTCCGGCAATTACTGAGAAACTACTCGCCGCTAAGCAGGCAAAAGGACTCACCTTTACTGATTTAGAATCAGTCATTGGTCGTGATGAAGTGTGGATTGCAGCGGTGTTCTATCGGCAAGCCAGCGCTTCAGAAGATGAAGCCAGCAAACTGCTGCACGCGTTAGGTCTGAGTGCGGATCTGATTCCTGCTCTAACAGCTTCCTCAGTCAAAGGGCTAGGGTCGATCGTGCCGACCGATCCGCTCATCTACCGCTTCTATGAAATCATGCAGGTGTATGGCATGCCTATGAAAGAAATCATTCACGAAAAGTTTGGCGATGGTATCATGAGCGCGATCGACTTTACCCTCGACATTGAAAAAGAGATTGATCCCAAAGGCGATCGCGTCAAAGTAACCATGAATGGTAAATTCTTACCCTACAAAAAGTGGTAGTGCATCACATCCAATTCACTCAACCCGCTACCCGTCTTCCTGAGACTGTGGCTGATTGGCTTGAGGCCGCTGCAAGTAAATCGGTGAAACACTGCTTCACTGTTTGCCAAAGCGCAGTTTCATCAATTGCTGCTGAGCATCGGGATCTAGAGCATGGGCAAGGAATCGGCTGGAAGGCTTTTTGGATGTTTTTTGTTGGCGCTGCACCCGACGCGCGATCGCCTCTACTTCTGCGCCCAGACGCTCGGCGGATAGCCACTCTGCTCCATACCCCACAACTGTTAACTGCTGAGCACGATCGGACGTTGCAACAATGAGTCGCTGCTGAAACTTGCGCATGTCGTAGCGAAAATCAGCGCAGGCTTTTTCAATGTAAGTATCGGCAGTCTGCCCGAAATCTGTATAGCAGACAGACAGATTAGGGGTAATGACTTCACGGTTGCTCCCAGTCTCCCGGTATTGCGAATCAAAGACAACCTGGGTGTCAAACCCTTGAAACGCACTATAGCCTGCTAACGCCTCAATCAATTGACGACGCGCAGGTTCCAGCCCGTCGCGATCGCGGATTCGTCGCAAGTCAGCCCATAGCCCGACGACATTATAGCCATCTACCAGCAGCACTGCTTGGGGAGACGATCGTGGCATAGCTAAAAATGAAAGAATATGACTGGCATTCACTTAACTTCAAACTAGTTTAATCATCACATACTTTATTGAGTTCTGTTACAACCCAGGGGTTGTGCATCAGACAAGGGTGGGATAGGTTAAAAGGTCATGCCAAGTCCAGGGTTGTACTGCTAAACCGGCTCGTTGGGCTGCTGTCGTCTTAAACCGACTATGCTGCCAAATCCAGTTGAAG